>Ga0247727_10001186_pt1 | contig 63552 bp, 48 predicted proteins | sample WisWelCaveWW1625_FD_202498 | JGI IMG/M metagenome (GOLD analysis project Ga0247727, IMG submission 202498) | Biofilm microbial communities from Wishing Well Cave, Virginia, United States - WW16-25 | ecosystem: Environmental > Aquatic > Deep subsurface > Groundwater > Cave microbial mat | place...
GGAGGGAAGAGCAGCTGCTGATCGAGGTTCCACTCTCGGAAGGTTTTAGCCATGCGGTATAGAAACCACAACCACGCCCGTCCGTCTAGCCCCAAAGTGGGGATTACTCGGACAGGCTCCTAGGAGGCTGACCGAGTAATGCCACCTCGTCCTCGTCCATGGGCATGTTTGCCTCGGGGAGGTCGGGCTCCTCAAGGCAAACACGGTAATCCATGAGGCCCAAAACGATTACTCGGACAGGCTCCTAGGTGCTACGAAAGGGTGAGCTTTCCAACCAGGGGGTCTTGAAGTAGACTACTCCGGTAACGGGCCGGGGGTGAGTCGCCTAGATTCCCGGGAGTCCGAGTGCCATGTCATCGCAACGCCGTCACGATTGTCCGCACGCGAACGTGGGGGAGACGATGCGAACGAATCGCCAGCATCTGCTGTTTTCTGGCCTCGTCCTGTTCGCAACGATCCTGATCGCGCCGGACGCTGCTCCTGCTTGCGACCCGAGTAAGTTCAAGCTCTGCGCAACGAGCCAGATCGGCCATGGCTCCACCTCATACATGAATGACAATCCACTCCTATGTCACTTCACGGTCGCTTTGACTGCTGGCACGGTTGGCGATCGCACAACTTGCAACGCTACGTCCCCCCCCAACCCAGAGTTGGATTGTGGGGCCCCATGCGCCAAGTTGGAACAGCTTCTGCTGAAGTGTCCTGCACCGACTATTCCCCCTTTCCAAATAGTAGTGGCGGACCAACATATGGCCGTCTGCCAGGATGGTTGCGGTGGTCGGCACTGGTGCGACCAGGACGTGTTTGGGAACCTGGTATACACGCACGTAAGCATCTCGGGAGTGTCAGGATCGGTTATGGACATGAGCGACCAAGCCAGTCTGTGTATCCCCCTATACCTTGGCACGTGCAGGTATGCGGACGACCCAGACGTCGTAGGGGGGGTGACAACCTCGACAGCAGAGGACGGCCATAGAGTCTGCTGCGAATTGACTGCTGGTCTCCCGACAGGGACGTTTGGCTGCCCCTGCTCACCCGATGTCCCGCCGCAGTAGAGACACGCGGGTCGCGAACGGGGGGCGTCCCTCAGGAGGTGACGAGAAGAGCCATGGAACCATCTCTTCACCGTCTACACTAGTAAGGAGAAGAACGCGGGAGGGGAATTACATGAGCACCGACAGGCGATACGGCGTGCGTGCGGCTCCAGCCTGGATCGCGATCGTACTCATCCTGCTCGCCCTCGGCCCTTTTTCGCGGGCTCAGACGGTGCGCAACCTCACGAACCTGCCCAACGACCACACCTACTCCCCTGGGCAAGCGGCCATGGACGACGGGGGCTCGGTCGTCTACGCGATCTCCTCGAGCAACCACTTCGGCACGAACCCGCGACATTCGTGGCAAATCTTCCGCTGGGATCCGGCAAGTGGAACGGGATGGCAGGTAACGGATTTCGAAAGAGGAGTCGCATTCGAGCACAGCTATTTTTATTATACAGTTTCGTCCTTCCTTTCAGTGAGCGACGATGGCGAGTGGCTTGCCTTCGTCTCATGCTCGGACCTCGCGGGGTCGAACCACGACGCGAGCGCCGAGCTGTATGCGATGAAGCCGGACGGGAGCGGGATCGTGCAACTCACGAACGATCCCGCGGTCGACACTGGGACCGTGTACAGCGCGATGATCTCGGGCTCGGGAAACCGCGTGGCGTTCGTGGCAAACACGGATCCGCTCGGGACGAACCCGGGGCGCCACAAGCAGATCTTCGTCGTCAACTTTGACGGAACCGGCCTGCGGCAACTGACGAGTGCCCTCACGGACCCGAGCTTCATCAGCATCTCCATCAGCGACGACGGGAGTCGAATTGTGTTCAGCCACAGGGAGAATCTCACGGGTGAGAACCCAGCCGGCCTGATCCAGGTCTTCGCCATCGAAGCGGACGGCACGGGACTTCGGCAGCTCAGTCACGCCATCTCAGGGTACGCGGCCGGACCCGTGCTCTCCGGGGACGGCACGACGGTTGCCTTTGAGACGTCGAGTGGTGGCCTTCGGGTATTCAAGGTGAATTGGGATGGGACGGGATCGGTTGAGATTGCGAACGCGCAAGCCCCTTCGATCACCGACGACGGACAGACGATCTTCTACCGCGACTACCCGAACTACCACATCTGGAAGGTAGGGGCCAACGGCACCGGGAATACGGAGCTTACCGTGTTCGGCGGCTCTTTCCCGGTAGTCTCTGGGGACGGGAGTCGGGTCGTGTTCGACGGCGGCGAGATCATGGCGATGGACTCCGCTGGAGGAAACCTCCGTCAACTCACAACCGAGGTCGCGATAGGATACGGCTACCAACCACAAGTCTCGGACGATGGCACGCGGGTCTTCTTCACTTCCGAGCTTCCTGGTGTCTCCCCCAACGTCTTCCGGATCCAGTCCGATGGGACCGGGCTGGCGCAGGTGACGAACGTCACCGACTTGTACGCGTTCGCGCTCGACTTCACGGTGTCGCCGGATGGTAACGTCGTTGTCTTCAACTGGTATACCGTGAATGGTCCCGTCAACCTGTTCAAGATCAACGCGGACGGAACTGGGATGACCCAGCTCACCACCACGCCCACCGGAACCGGCGACCCGTACGACCGCTTCCCCGTGATCAGCTCCGACGGGCAGTGGGTGATCTTCCAGTCCTACCTGAGGGCGGGCCTGAACACCGACGGTTCGCTGGAGCTCTTGCGCATCAGGGTCGACGGCACGCAGCTCTGGTCCGTCACCAACGACGACGACTCGACCTACGTCGACAAATTGCCCCGTCTGAGCGACGGCAGCGTCCCGTGGATCGTCTACCAATCCGGGTCCGACAAGGATGGCCAGAACCCGGACGGGTCCCTGGAGATCTTCCGGACACGACTCACGGGAACCCCCGTACAACGATTGACGGCGGATCCGGGGTACGAATCGATCGAGCCGGACATCTCCGCGGATGGCTACCGGGTCGTCTACGCCTCCGAGGCGGATCCCCTGGGGACGAACCCCGACCACAACGACGAGATCTTCCTGTACGACGTTCCGACCGCGACCCGGCGGCAGCTCACCTTCACGCCCTCGGGGGCGTCCTACAAGCCGCGGATCACCCGGGACGGCGCCTGGGTCTACTTCCGCTCGAGCGCGCCGTTCTTCGAGCCGAACCGGGACGGCCATTACGAGCCGTACCGCCTGTCGGTGGCGACGGGTGTTGTCGAGCGCCTGGGCGGCACGAGGTGTTGCGGCGCCAGTCTCAGGGAGTACGACGACGCGATCTCCATCGACCGGGCGGGGACCCGGGCGGCGTTCACCGGGATCGGGGATTGGAACGGCCAGAATCCGGACCGCAAGGCCGATGTCTACCTCGTGGACTTCACGGCGCGGCCGATGCTTCACGTGGGCAAGTCCGCGCCCACGCTCGTGAACTGGGACCCCGAGCCGAGGCCTGTGCGCTACGACGTGATCCGGGGTGAACTGGCGAGCGTGGGGCCTGGCGCGGGAGGGAGCGTGGACCTCGGTGCGGTGGCGTGCATCGAGGACGACTCGCCGGATACCAGCATTTCCGGATTCGAGGATGTGGTGCAGCCCTCCTCGGGGCAGGTCCTCTTCTACCTCCTCCGTGGCACTCAGGGGCTCGCCGGCGGGCCCGGTTCGTGGGGGCAGGGAACCGGCGGGGGCGAGAGGACCGCTGGGGCGGGGACGTGTGCGCCATGAGAAACCGCATGGCAACGGACTTTAGGCCGGGGGTCCCGTCAAGTACCGCGCCTGGTCGGTAAGTCGGCGAAGAGGCGTGGAACGCCTTGACTGTCTCCTGTCAAGTGACGGCCGATGGTGTACGGGTTGCGCCGCCGATCCAGCGGTGGATTCGGTCCTCGACCTGCTCCCGCTGGCGGCCGTACCGCTCTCGTGAGAGCCGGACGATCTTCTCGCGGTGGCCGCCGGCCAGAGGATGAGGTTCTCTGCCGTGGCCGCCGCGAAAGGAGAAGCCACGGTCACCGTCAACGGGATGACGCTCCCGCTGCGCTCTACGCATCTCTTGGATCTCGTGCGCCAGATGGGGCACGACCCGGACCGGGCCGGGATCGCGGTGGCGGTCAACGGCGAGGTGATTCCGCGTGCGCGGTGGTCCGAGCGCGCTCTCCTGCCCGGCGACGAGGTGGAGATCGTGGGCGCGGTCCAGGGAGGATGACATGGAACCGTCGGATGATCCGTGGGAAATCGCAGGGCGCTCTCTTCGCTCCCGGCTCCTCCTGGGGACTGCGCGGTACCCGAGCCTGCAGGTTCTGCTCGATTGCCTCGAGGGTTCCGAGGCCGAGATCGTCACCGTGGCGATCCGCCGGGTCGGAGTCGGCTCGCCCGCCGAGAACCTGTACGAGCTCCTCTCGGCTCGGAGGTTCACGATCCTCCCGAACACCGCCGGCTGCTTCACCGCGGAGGATGCGGTCCGGACCGCGGAGCTGGGGCGCGAAGCCCTGGGGACGGGCTGGGTGAAGCTCGAGGTGATCGCGGACGAGGACACGCTCCTTCCCGACGTTCTGGGCCTCCTCTCTGCCGCAGGGACGCTCGTCGCGAAGGGGTTCACCGTGCTCCCGTACACGAACGACGACCCGGTCGTGTGCCGGAGGCTCGAGGATCTCGGGTGCGCGGCGGTGATGCCCCTGGGCGCACCGATCGGCTCGGGCCTGGGGATCCGGAACCCGCACAACATCCAGATCATCAAGGAGCGCGCGCGGGTCCCGGTCATCGTGGATGCGGGCGTGGGGACCCCCTCGGACGTGACGCTGGCGTTCGAGCTGGGGGTGGACGCCGTCCTCCTCAACACCGCCATCGCGCGGGCGCGGGAGCCGGTTCGCATGGCGCGCGCCATGCTCCACGCGGCGCGGGCGGGCCGGGAGGGGTTCCTCGCCGGGAGGATCCCGAGGAAGTTCCATGCCGAGGCCTCCTCGCCCATGGAGGGCAGGATCCGCACGTGAGCGCACGCACGGATCTCCCGCGCCTGATGCTCGTGACGGACCGTCGTCGGGCGCGGGGCCGGGAGATCGTCAGGGCGACTCTCGCGGCGGTGCGGGGAGGCGTGGGCGCCGTGCAGGTCCGGGAGCGGGACCTTCCCGACGAGGAGCTCGAGCGCCTGCTCCGGGAGCTTCGCGCGTCCTTGCCTCCGGAAACGCTCCTCCTGGTCAACGCGCGGCCCGACCTCGCCCGGACCCTGGGGATCGGCCTCCACCTCCCGGCGAACGCTCCGGTTGAGCCGGGCGGGGGAGTCCGGCCCCTGGGAAGATCCGCCCACGACGAGACCGAGGTCGAACGGGCGCTCGCGGAAGGGGTCGACTACCTGATCGTGGGGACGCTCTTTCCCACGGCGTCGAAGCCGGGTCGGCCCGGGGACGGGATCGAGCATCTACGCCGGCTGGCGCGCCTCGCCCATCCCGTGCCGGTCTACGCGATCGGAGGGATCACGGTCTCCCATGTCCCCGATGCGATCCACGCGGGGGCTCGGGGGATCGCGGTGTGCGGCGGGATCCTGGAGGCGTCCGATCCGACCCGGGCCGCGGAGGCGTTCAGTCTCGCGCTCGCGGTGGCCGCTGGAGGAGGAGAGTCGGGAGGCGAGGGAGTACCATAGGAAGCGCTCAAGATCCGGAACGGAAGAATGCCGAGAAAGCTTGATCCCGCCGTCGCCAGCCTCAACCACGCGCTCGAATCGCGCACGGCGGAGGGCGCCCTCGGCGCCCTGTACGAGAAGCTCGATCAGGGTGGGGTGCGCTGCTTCGCGTGCGGCCACCGGTGCCGGATTCCGGATGGGCTCGACGGGATCTGCCGGGTCCGCTACAACCGGGGCGGGACCCTCTACGTCCCGCGCGGCTACGTCGGCGGCCTCCAGGTCGACCCCATCGAGAAGAAACCGTTCTTCCACGCGTTCCCCGGGGCGGCGGCGCTGTCCTTCGGAATGCTCGGATGCGATTATCATTGCGGTTATTGTCAGAACTGGCTCACCTCCCAGGCACTCAGGGACAGCACCGCGCTGGCGCCGCCCAGGGACATCACGCCGGACGAGATCGTCGAGATCGCCAAGAGCCGCGGCGCTCCGGTCATGGTGAGCACGTACAACGAGCCCCTGATCACGAGCGAATGGGCGGTGGAGGTGTTCTCGCGCGCCAGGAGGGAGGGGATCGTCTGTGGCTACGTGTCGAACGGCAACGGCACGCCCGAGGTCCTGGCCTACATCCGGCCGCACGTCGATCTCTACAAGGTGGACCTCAAGGGGTTCCGGGATGCCGCGTACCGGGAGCTCGGCGGGAAGCTCCAGAATGTCCTCGACACGATCCGCCGTCTCAAGGAGGTGGGGTTCTGGGTCGAGATCGTCACGCTCCTCGTGCCGGGCTTCAACGACTCGCCGGACGAGCTGCGCGATCTGACCGCATTCCTCGTCTCCGTGTCGCCCGACATCCCCTGGCACGTCACGGCTTTCCACCAGGACTACAAGATGACCGACAAGGACAACACGACCGCCTCGGACTTGATCCGCGCCGCCGGGATCGGAAAGGCGGCGGGGCTGCGCTACGTCTATGCCGGGAACCTCCCCGGGCGCGTGGGGGACCTGGAGAACACGCGCTGCCCGTCGTGCCATGCCCTGATCATCGAGAGGCGCGGGTACAGGGTCCTCCAGTACCGCCTGGAGGACGATGGCAGCTGTCCCGAGTGTCGAACCGCGATCGCGGGGTTCTGGCCGCCGGTCTGGAAGATCCCGCCGGGCGACGACGGGCTTCCCCGCCGCATATCGTAACCGCCCAACAAGCTCCGCCACTTTCTCGATTTCCATGGTAGTCATCGTGCTCGAACCTGCGAGAATGTAGAGGTGCTCGCCTTCGCGCTGACCATCTTCCTCGGGGCGTACCTCCTCTTCCAGGTGCAGCCTCTCATCGCGAAGTACATCCTCCCGTGGTTTGGCGGTGGGCCGGGCGTCTGGACGACCTGCATGCTGTTCTTCCAGACGGTCCTGCTCGCGGGGTACGCGTACGCGCACCTGCTCGCGCGCCGCCTCTCCCCGCGGGCGCAGGTCATGGTCCACACCGGGGTTCTGATCCTCGCCGCATCCCTCCTGCCGATCACGCCCGGGACCGGCTGGAAGCCTGAAGGCGCCGAGACGCCCGCCCTTCGCATCGTGACGCTTCTGGCCGCCTGTCTGGGGGTCCAGGCGTTCGCGCTCTCCACCACGGGGCCGCTGATGCAGCGGTGGTTCGCCGAGTCTCGGCCCGGGACCTCGCCCTATCGCCTCTACGCGCTTTCGAACCTCGGGTCTCTCCTCGCCCTGGTGGGGTATCCCTTCCTTGTCGAGCCGTTCCTCTCGCGCGATCGACAGGGGGCGTGGTGGTCCGTCGGGTTCGGGGTCTACGCGGTCCTCGCGTTCGTGTGCGGGCTCAGGATCTGGAAGGGGGGCAGGCGAAAGGAGGGCGCGGAAGGGGAGGACCCTCCGAGCGACGCTGCCGGCGAATCGGTGCGCCCGGGGCGATGGATCCTGTGGCTGCTCCTGCCCGCCTGCGCCTCGCTGCTCCTGCTCGCCGTGACCAGCCAGCTGTGCCTCGACGTGGCGGTGATCCCGTTCCTCTGGGTTCTCCCCCTGAGCCTCTACCTCCTCTCCTTCATCCTGTCCTTCCACAGCCCGCACTGGTACCCGCGGCCGGTGTATCTCTGCGTGCTCCTCCTGAGCCTGTGGGCCCTGTCGTGGGTCATGGTGGGCGCGGAGAGGAAGGCGGTCTCCATTCCGGTCCAGGTCCTCGCGCAGTCGGGGGTGCTCTTCCTGTGCTGCATGGTCTGCCACGGGGAGCTGGCCCGGCTCGCGCCCAAGCCTCGCCGCCTCACGGCGTACTACCTCTCGATCGCCACGGGAGGCGCCGTGGGAGGGCTCCTGGCGGCGGTCGTCGCGCCCCTCGTGTTCCGTGGATACTTCGAGCTGCACGTCGGTCTCGTGGCCTGCGTCGTCCTCGCGCTCGCGGTGGTGTTCGTGGATCGGGACTGGATTCTCTACCGCGGACGCCCGATCTGGGCCTGGATTCCACTGGTCATGGTCGTTGTGGCCCTCACGCTGAGCCTCGTGCGGCTGGCGGCCGCCTCCATCACCGACGCCCGGGCTGTCTCCCGGAACTTCTACGGCGTGCTCTACGTCACCGAGAAGGACGCGGACGATCCGGACATGCACATGAGGATCCTCACGCACGGAAACACGCTCCACGGCGCGCAGTTCACGAGCGCCCGGAAGCACGGCCAACCCACGACCTACTACGGCCCGGAGAGCGGCATGGGGCTCGCGATCCGGCACCACGGTGCCCGGGGGCCGATCCGCGTGGGGGCCGTCGGCCTGGGAGTCGGAACCGCGGCGGCGTACGGCAGGAAGGGAGACGAATTCCGGTTCTACGAGATCAACCCGGAGGTCTTGCGCCTCGCGGAAAGCTGGTTCACCTACCTCTCCGACACATCGGCAGAGGTCGGCGTCGTCCTGGGAGACGCGCGAGTGTCCCTCGAGCGGGATCCGCCCCAGGGCTACGACGTGATCGTCCTCGACGCATTCTCGAGCGATGCCATCCCCGTGCACCTCCTGACGCGGGAGGCCTTCGAGATCTACCGCAGCCACCTCAAGCCGGACGGGACGATCGCCGTGCACATCTCGAACGCTTATCTCGACCTGAGGCCCGTCGTCTTCGCCCAGGCGGACCACCTCGGGCTGTCGCGAGTCCTGGTCTCCGACATTCGGGGGAAGAACCGTCGCCCGGAGGAGGCGCGCGCCGCCGGCGAGGACGCGCGGGCCGGGCTGCAGACCTCCTTCTGGGTCCTGGCGACGGGGGATCCGACGCTTCTCGAGTCGCCGGTCGTCCGGCGCCAGAGCTCGCTGCCCCAGACCGAGGTGCGACGGATCCGGCTCTGGACCGACGACGACTCGAACCTCTTCGACATCCTGAGGGACTGACGCCGTGGAGCGGAGCAGCGGCGGGATCGTGCGGACCGCCTCGCTCGTCGGTGGGACCTTTCTTCTCTTCCTCCACTTCTTCCCGGCGCTCTTCGACCTCCCGGCCGCCGCGGCCAACCTGAGTCCGTTCGACGTCTCGGTGTTCGGGGTCCAGGCCGTGAAGCTCCGCTCGGTCCGGGATCTCGCCGCCGACCCGGAATGGGTGCGTCTGGGAGGATCGATCGCGCTCGCCGTCGCGATCTGGGGCCTGGTGCGGACCGTGCCGGGTCTCTCCTCGATCCTGGAGAGAGGGTGGAGCACGCTCCGGCGCGTACCCGAGCGGCGGTTCCTCCTGGGCGTCGCTCTGGCGCAGCTCACGCTCCTGGCGACGATCTCGATCGCGGTGTTCGACCGGATGCCGCACGTCCAGGACGAGATCGGACAGTACTTCCAGGGGAGGATCTTCGCGTCGGGGAAGCTCTACGCCCAGCCTCCCGCCCAGCCGGAGCTCTTCTCGTTCTACTCCGTGATCCAGACGGACAAGTGGTACTCCCAGCACCCGCCGGGGTTCCCCCTCCTTCTCGCGCCGCTTCTGCTCGCCGGGATCCCCTGGCTCCTGAACCCGATCCTCGGTGCGGGGTGCACGGTCTTGACGTTCCAGCTCGGGAAGACGCTCTGGGGAGAAGGGGCGGGGCGCGGGGCGGCGCTCCTCCTGCTCGTGTCGCCGTTCCACGCGTTCATGGGCGCGAGCTTCATGAACCACACCGCGACGCTCTTCTTCCTGCTCCTGTTCGCGGTGCTTCTCGTCGGCGCCCTTGGGACCGGCAGGGGGGCTGCGGCGGGGGTCTCCCTCGGGATCGCGATCCTCACGCGACCCCTCGTTTCCCTCGGGATCGGGGTGCTGTTCGGAGCCGTGGCGGTCTTCCGGGCGGACGCGGGCAGACGTGCTCGTCTGGCGGCGGGAGTCGTGGCTGGACTCGCGCTGCCTGTGGGATTCTTTCTCTGGTACAACGCGCTGACGAACGGGGGCCCGCTGACCCTGGGATACACCGTGGCGGACCCGGAGCTCCACCGGCTCGGCTTCGCGTCGGCCCCGGTTCCCTACTCGCCGCTCCGGGCGCTGATCAAGACAGGGCAGCTCGTTCGCGGGCTCGACCTGTACCTGTTCGCGTGGCCGCTGCCGTCGCTCTTTCTCGTGTGGATCCTGTTCCTGCGCGGGACGGCCGGTCGGCGAGAGATGCTCCTCCTGGCAGCAGCCCTCTTGGTCCCCTTCGCATACTTCGGCTACTGGTTCCAGGACATGTGCCTCGGGCCCCGCTTCGCGTACGAGTCGATCCCGTTCTGGGCTCTCCTCTCGGAGCGAGCGTTCGTCACGAGCCGCGCGGGTTTGCCCTCGTCTCCCGGCCGCCGACCTTTTCTGGCGAGCCTCGTTGTGGCCTCGGTGCTGTGGGGCCTTCTGTTCCAGTGGCCGATCCTGGCGCGCGGTTACTCCGCATCGTACTGGGGAGTGAACCGGGAGCTCACGCGCGTCGTCGAAAGAGTACGGCTGGGAGAAGCCGTGGTCCTCGTCGAGGAGGAGTCCTGCCCGTGGTACTACGGCGCGGGTTTCTGGGCCAACTCCCCCGATCTCAGCGGGGACGTGATCTACGCTCGCGACCTCGGACCCGATGCCACCGAGCGCCTCTCGACCTCGTTCCCGGGACGGGCGTTGTACCGGTATGACTGCGGGTCCGGCACTCTCGGTTCTCCCGATCCTCGGTGAGGCCTGGCAAGCGGCTACGTCGAAGCCTCCAGGCTCTCCAGGACCTCCGGGCCGACCAGCACCTCGCGGGGCCTGCTGCCGTCGGCCGGCCCCACGATCCCTTCCTGCTCCATCGTGTCCACGATCCGCGCGGCGCGAGCGTAGCCCAGGCGAAGCCGCCGCTGGATCAGGGTGATCGAGCACAGACCCTCCTGGAGCACCAGACGCACGGCGTCCACGAACATGTCGTCCCGCTCCCCGGTCCCCGCGGACCCGGGACGCGCCTCCTCGGGCTCCTCGAGGACCGATCCGTCGTAGAGGGGCTTCGCCTGCTTCTTGAGAAAGCCGACGATCCGGTCGAGCTCGGGTTCGGTGATGTAGCTGCCGTGCACGCGGACGAGACGCGTCGAGCCCGGGGGAAGGAACAGCATGTCGCCGCGGCCCAGCAGCTGCTCGGCCCCCATCTGGTCGATGATCGTCCGGGAGTCCACCCGCTGCGACACCCGGAAGGCGATTCGCGCGGGAAAGTTGGCCTTGATCGTGCCCGTGATCACGTCCACCGACGGCCGCTGCGTGGCGAGGATCAGGTGAATCCCGACCGCGCGAGCCATCTGGGCGAGCCTCATCACGGATTCCTCCACGTCCGCCGAGGAGATCATCATCAGATCGGCCATCTCGTCGATGACGATCACGATGTAGGGGAGGTGCCGCAGCGGGATCGCCTCCCCGGTGCGCTCGTCGGTCATCGTGCGGCCGGGCTCCTCCCGCAAGAGCGTGTTGAACTGGTCGATGTTCCTCACGCCCGCGGAGGCCAGCTTTCGATAGCGGATCTCCATCTCGCGCACGGCCCACTTGAGGGCGGTCGACGCGTGCTTCGGCTCGGTGACCACCGGGACCAGGAGATGTGGGATGTCCTGGTAGACCCCGAGCTCGATCATCTTCGTGTCGATCATGATGAAGCGGACATCCGCGGGTGTGGCCTTGTACAGGATGCTCGCGATCATGCCGTTCAGTCCCACCGACTTGCCGGCCCCGGTGGCGCCGGCGATCAGCAGGTGCGGCATGCGATCGAGCTCGGACACGAACACCGCTCCGCCGATGTCCTTCCCCAGGGCCAGGGTGAGCTTGGAGCGCGAGCTCCGGAACTTCTCCGAGCCCAGGAGATCCCGGGGAAAGATCGTCTGCTGTCTGCGGTTGGGTACCTCGACGCCGACCGTGGAGCGGCCGGGCATCCGATCGATCCGGACCGACTCGGCCTTGAGCGCCAGGCACAGGTCGTCCGCCATGCTCGTGATCTTGGAGTACTTGACGCCGGCGTCCGGCTTGAACTCGAACGTGGTGACGATCGGGCCGGGATGGATCGCGACCACGTTTCCGTCCACCGCGAACTCCCGGAACTTCTGGGTCATCTGCTCGGCGCGCTCCAGGAGCTCCTTCTCGTCCTCCGGGCTCTCGTGCTCGCCCTCTCTGAGGAGGTCGAGGGGAGGGAGCGCGAAGCCGCGCTCGGCCCCACTCAGCGGGAGGGACGCCTGGCGCGGGGGATCTCTCTTGGGAGAGGTGTGCGGCGCCGGGCCGGGAATCCGGGCAACCGCGGGCGGGCGACCGGAGGCCGGAGAATCGTCGTTCTGGGGAGAGGACAGGGCGATGCTGGGCCTGCGCTCGACGGGCGGCGGGGAGGGCGCGGGATCGTCCGTCGACTTGCCGCGCTCCCCGGCCCGCTGCGAGTGCTTGCGCAGGACCGCTCTCCTCTCCGAGGCCCGCCTCCTCTCCTTGAGGAACAGCCGGACGCGACCGAGAGAGGCTCGGACGAGGCCCCCGGCCCTCCGGAGCGCGGTCCCCAGAGAGCGCGCGCTCCAAGAGAAGAGCATCTCCCCGGTGCGGGCGAAGGAGAATCGGCTCGTCACCACGATGCTCCCCGCCACGAGCACGGCGGAGACGATGAGAGCCCCCGGCGCGTTGAGCAGCTGGCGGAGCACCTGTCCGAACACCCGGCCCGCGAATCCTCCCGGGGAGAACACGTCGCCCCCGAGGGAGACGGATCGGTACATGCTCTCCAGAAGACTCGAGAGCGAGGGGACCAGCACCCCGTAGCCGAGGAGACGCGCGTACGAGTCGGCCGCGCTCCGTCCGCGAAACCGGTTCCACCCCGTGGAAACCAGGACCGCGGGCACGAGAAATGCGGCGAGGCCCAGCAGCTGCAGCAATCCCTCGGCGAGCGAGGCGCCCACGCCTCCCATCCAGTTCCGCTCTGTCGACGGACCGGGAAGCCGTGAGAACCACGTGGAATCGCGCCCGTCGTACGAGAGGAGGGCGAGCAGGATCACCAGGCCCAGCGCGAGGAGAAGGAGCCCGACCACCTCCTTGAGTCGCCGGCCTCCCTTCGGCTGCCCCTTCGCGGTCTGCATTCTTCTAGAGCTCCACGATGACCGGAACGATCAACGGCCTGCGCTGCGTGCGGCGCCTGAGGAAGCGCTTCAGGTCCCCCTGGATCCTCGCCTTGAGCATCCCCTCGTCCGTGCGCTCCTCGGAGCTCGCTTCGGCGAGGGTCTCCGCCAGCACGCGAGACGCCTCCTCCAGGATCCCCCCTCCCTCCGACCCGGACACGAATCCGCACGTGACGATCTCGGGGACCCGGTTCACCGTCCCCCTCTCACGATCCAGCGCCACCACGGGAACGACGATCCCGTCTCCGGCAATCTGGCGCCGGTCACGCAGCACTCCCAGATCGACCTCCTCCAGCGTCGCGTCGATGAACACCTGGCCCACCGTCACGCGGTCGATCACGGAGCAGGTCTCCTGGTTCAGGGCCACGACGTCTCCCGACTCGGCGATCTGGACCCCGCGGTCCGACAGGCCCGCCTCCCGGCCGATTCTCGCATGGGCGCGCAGCTGCCGGTATTCTCCGTGGATCGGGATCAGGAACTTGGGGCGCAGGAGGCGCAGGAGGATCTTCAGCTCTTCCTGTGCGGGATGCCCCGACACGTGCACGGGAGCGTCGGCCTCGGTCACGACCTCGGCACCGCGGCGCGCCAGGTGGTTGATCATGCGTCCGATGCTCTTCTCGTTCCCCGGGATGACGCGGGCCGAGTGAATCACGAGATCGCCGTCCTGGACCACGGCGTTGCGGTGTCGGTCCACCGCGATCCGCGCCAGCGCGGACAGAGGCTCGCCCTGGGAGCCGGTGACCAGGAGGAGCGAGCGCTCCGGAGGATGGTCCATCGCCTCCTCCACCTCGACCCGCGCGTGAGGCGCGAACCGGAGGAGCCCGAGCTGCTCCGCGGCATCCGCGTGCTCCACCATGGACGAGCCCACGAGAGCCACCTTGCGGTCGTGGCGAGCCGCCAGGTCCGCCACCTGCTGCATCCGATGGATGTTACTCGCAAACGTGGTCACGAAGACGCGGCCGCGCGCGGCGGCGAGGAGTCCGTCGAGGACGCGAGTCACGCTCCGCTCGCCGGCGGTGAACCCCGTCCGCTCGGCGTTGGTGCTGTCGGACAGCGCAGCCAGCACCCCTTCGTCGCCCAGGCGCGCGAGGCGGCCGAGATCCGTGCCGACGCCGTCCAAGGGCGTGGGGTCGAGCTTGAAATCGGCGGTGTGCACCACCGTGCCCACGGGCGTCCGAAGGACGACCATGACGGCGTGGGGGATCGAGTGGGCGACGGGAATCGTCTCGACGGAGAACGGCCCCAGAACGAGCCCCGTTTCTGGAAGCGGCCGGAGCCCCGGGGAGCGCTCCAGGCTGTGCTCGGCCAGCCGGCGTCGCGCGAGCGCGAGGGTGTAGGGGGTTCCGTAGACGGGGATGTCGTGCCGCGCCAGGAGGAACGGAAGCGCGCCAATATGGTCCTCGTGTCCATGGGTGAGGACGACTCCGTGGAGGACGCCGCAGGTCTCGAGAAACGAGAGGTTCGGGATGACGACGTCCACACCCAGGTGCTCGGCGCCCGGGAACATCATGCCCGCGTCCACCACCAGGCAGTCCTGGCCCCAGCGGTAGACCATGAGGTTCATGCCGAACTCGCCGAGTCCGCCGAGAGGGACGATCTCGAGAAACGAAGGACCGAGCAAGGCACCTCCCGCCGGCCCCCACGAAAGCCCGGCGAGCTGCCCGAAGGAGGCAGCGGCGGATTATATCCTAGGGGATCGGCGACGCGCCGGGACCGCGTCGCTGGAGGATCTCGCGGAGCTTCGGCACGACGTCCCTCCTCCCGAATCGCGCCGCCCGTCGATAGAAGCCAAACGCCTCGCGATCCTGGCCGGACGCGAGCAGCAGATCTCCGAGCGCGGCCGCGGCATCGGCGTGCCACGGGTTCACCCGGAGCGCCTGCCGGAAGCTCCGCTCGGCGATCGAGGAGGCGCCGCGGGCCTGCTCCAGAACCCCCTTCTCGTACCAGGCAGCCGAGAAATCCGGCCACAGATCGACGGTCTTCTGGAACTGTCGGAGGGCATCGTCCGTGCGGCCGCGGTCGAGCCAGATCTTCCCGAGCGTGAACTGGGCCCTGGGACTCGCGGGTGTGCTCCGCGCGGCCGCGGCGAACACGGTCTCGACACTCCGCCAATCGCGGGTCACGATGCGGGTTTGCCAGAATCCGAGCGCGAGGATCCCGAGGGCGATCGCGCCGCCCGCGACCCGCCGCGCGCGCAGCTTCGACGGGTCGTCCAGGGCGAACGTCCCGGCGAGCAGGAGCGCGCAGAGAAGGCAGAACCCCGCCGAAGGAACGTAAGCGAGTCGCTCGGCGAAGCCGATGCCGACCAGTACGAGCAGATTCCCGACGGAGAGGTACGGCAGCAGGAAAAGGAGCGCCGCGAACGAGGCCCGAGTCCTCAGGCTGCGGGCCAGGAGGGGAGCGCTGGCCAACGCGGCAAGCACCGCGAGCCATGCGAGCCCGAGGAGGGGGAGCGGGGCCAGAAGGCTCTTCTCGGCACCGATCACGTTTCCCGAGTAGTCCGCCGAGAGCGGGTGGGGGAAGACCAGGAGCCGGAAGTATCGTCCGGCGATCCCGAGCGCGGTGAAGAGCCTCGGCGCCCCGTCCAGACCGACGAGAACGTTCTCCGAGAGGCGGGGACGCTGGAGCCCGGGGAACACCCCCAGGGCGCGGACCCGGAGGAGCGCGTAGATCGCGACCGCGAGAGCCGACGGCGCGAGCGCGGCCGCGCGCTCGACCAGGAAGCGGCCGCGCCGCTGCCCGGCGGGCGGGCGCCGGAACAGGACCTCCTGAGCCCCGAGGAGGATCGGTGCGGCCAGGGCCACTTCCTTCGAGCAAAGCGCGCAGAACACGGAGAGCGCCGCTCCCCACGATGAGAGGCGAGACGCGAGAGGGCCGGGGCTGCTCGCGCGCGCGCCGGGGATCGTCCATTCGCCTGCGCGGCTCTGCAGCACGAGGGCGACCAATGTGAAGAGCGCTGCCAGGATCTCCGCGCGTCCCACGAGGCCGGCCACGACCGACACATGGAGCGGGTGGAGGGCGAACAGGCCGCCGGCGAGAAAGGAGGCCCAGGGGCCCAGGCCGATCCTGCGCGCGAGGACCATGAGCGCGACCGCTGCGAGAGCCGACAGGAGGACGTTCAGGAGGTGCGACCGAGAAAGCTCGACTCGCCCGTCACGCCCCCGCTCGAGGGCGAAGCTCAGGATGGTGACGGGGCGGTAGAGGCTCGTCTCGCTCCCTCCCACCCCTCCCCAGTAGTCCGTGGAGAAGATCTCGGCCCAGTCTCCCCGGTGTACGGTCGGATTGATCTCGACGATCGGGCGATCGTCCTGGAGAAAGCCGGCATGGCGCACCGGGGCGTACGCGAGAAAGGAAAGGAGAACGATCACCGCGCACGCGATGGCGAAAAGGACGATGCGCCGTCGCGCCCGCACGGTCTCCTCGATGGGGAGCATAGAGGCCGCGTATCATCTCGCAGTCGGGAAGCGGCGGGAAGGGGAGATGACGAATCCGAGCGAGAGCCGAGGGAAGCTGTGGGTTGCTGTGGCGGTGGTCGCCCTGGCGGTTCTTCCCTACGCGCCCACCCTCGGCCACGGCTTCGTGCACGATGACCACATGGTCCTCCTGGACAATCGAGTGGTGCGGGAAGAGCGGTTCCTGGAGGCGGCCGTCGCGCCGTATCACACGAGGCCGGGGCTCGCGACCGGCCTGTACCGCCCGCTGACCACCGAGACCTTCGCGCTCAACCACGCCCTCGGCGGAACACACCCGCGGGGCTATCACGCGCTCAACGTTCTCCTGCACGCCGCGGTGTCGCTTTGCGTGCTCGAGATGGCCTTCGCGATCGGGGCGGGAGCGCTCGCGGCCGGCCTGGGAGCCGCGCTGTTCGCCGTGCACCCGGTCCACGTCGAAGCGGTCTCCTACGTGTCGGGCAGGGCCGACCTGCTCGCGGCGCTGTTCGTTCTCCTTGCGCTTCTGGGCTGGATGCGATCGACGCCCGGCGGACGCATCCTGGCGGGGGGCGCGTTCTTCGGGGCGCTCCTGTCCAAGGAAAGCGCCGTCGCGTTTCCGCTCGTAGCTCTCGCCTGGGAGTTGTCCGGACGGCCCGGCGCTCCCTCCTCGGCGGAGAGGCCGCGCGCGTCGCGGGCCGTGAGCGCAGGGGCGCTGATCGCGCCGATGGTGCTCTACCTCCTGCTGCGGCACCATGCGCTCGGCGGGCTGAACGTCGCGCCGGGGGCGGTGACGTTCATCGAGAACCCGGCGGTGGGGCAGGGGCTTCTGATCCGCGAGGCAACGGCCGTGTCGGCGATCGCGCGCGCGGCGGTCCTCCTGGTCCTTCCCCTCCGGCTCTCGCCGGACTATTCCTACGCCGCGATCGTGCCGGTGACGTCTCCCCTCACGCCTTCCTTCGTCGCGGGTGTCGGGATCCTCGCTCTCCTCGGAGGTGCCCTCGCGTTCTACCTCCCCCGCGCACGGCCCAAGAGCTTTCTGATCCTCTTCATCGTCGCCACCTACTCGATCGTCTCCAATCTGTTCCTCCCCATCGGGACCCTCCTCGCCGAGCGCCTCCTCTACCTTCCGTCGGTCGGAGCGTGCGTTCTCGCGGGGAGTGCTCTGGCATGGGGCGCCAGACGGCTCTCATGGCCGGCCGGGCCGGGCGTCGTGGGGCTCGTCCTCGGCGCGGCCACCCTGCGTACCGTCACGTGGAGCGCCGTCTGGCATGACGACTTCTCGCTCTTCGCCGCAGCGTTCCGGACCGCTCCCAAGAGCGTCAAGGTCCTGGGGAACTACGCCGTCGCGCTTGCCTTCCGGGGGAACCTCGAGGAGGCCAGACGCCTCCTCACCGACGCGCTGGTCCTGGCTCCCGAGGTGGCTTCCAACCGGTTCAACCTCGCGAAGGTCCTCTCCCGGCTCGACGACTGGAGCGGGGCCGAGCGCGAGATCCGCGCCGTGCTCGAGGCCGAACCGGACGACGGTCTCGCGTGGGAGCATCTCGGTGTCGTACTCCAGCGGCGCTCCGATCTCCCCGGCGCCGAGAGGGCGTTCCGCCGGGCCACCGAGCTGGAGCCCCTAGCGCGGGATGCCCGACTGGGCCTCGCGTGGATCGCCCTGGAGCGGGACGACCTTCCCGCCGCGCAGCAAGACCTCCTGGACGCCCTGGCGATCGATCCGGGCTCCACAGGAGCCCTTCACGGGCTCGGGGTCGTCGCGCTGCGCAGAGGGCAATGGGAGGAAGCGCTGGGGTGGCTCGAGAAGGCCGCTCGCGGATCTCCTCCCGACGTCTTGCTCCTCACCCATCTGGGGCACGCCCTCGAGGGGATGGGCAGATCCCAGCAGGCTGCGGAGGTGTACCGGCGCGTTCTCGCCGCCGAGCCGCAGCATCGAGAGGCGCGAGATGCGCTTTCGAGGCTCACTCCCACGGGCCCCCCCGGGGCCACACGGCCGCAAGACGACGGAACCCCTCCGGGGGGATCTCCTCGGCGCGGCGGCGCCCGTCGATCTCCACGCGCTCGAGGAGAGCGCGTACCTCATCCTCGCGACCGGGAAAGGCCGAGCGGAGGTTCGTCGTCAGAGTTCTCCGGCGATGGGCGAAGCACGCGGCGAGACAGTCGCGAAGGGGTCGCTCCGCGTCGGCGGGAAACTCGGATGGGGCGCGCGGCGTCCACGCGGTGACGGTCGCGACCACTTCGGGCGCGGGCCGAAACGAGGATGGCTTGAGATCGAAGAGCCTTCGCACCGCGAACGCCTCGCCCACGAGAACCGTGAGAGGGCCGTAAGCACGCGTGCCCGGAGCGGCGGTCAGCCGGAGCGCCACTTCGCGCTGGAACGTGAGCACGGCGCGCGCGACCGACGATCGCTCGCGCACGAGCTTCACGGCCACGGGCTTCGACACGTTGAACGGGAGGTTCCCCGCGAGAACCAGGCGGGCTCCGGAAGGGAAGCCCGCCGCCGTCGCGATCTCCTCCAGGGGGAGGCGAAGGAAATCGGCCTCCAAGAGCACGAGCCGACCCGGGTCGAACCCCAGGCGGAGGAGCCGTGCCAGATCCCGATCCAGCTCGACGGCGGCCATGCGTCCCGCGCGCGCGAGGAGGGCGCTCGTGAGGGCTCCTCTTCCCGGACCGATCTCCACCAGGCTCTCGCCAGGGCGAGGATCGAGGGAGGACACGATCCGCTCCACCGCGCGAGGGTCCACGAGGAAGTTCTGCCCGAAGCGCTTGCGCGGCGGAGGAAAGCCTTTCATCTCCTGGCACTCCCGATCGCGAAGGACACGCATGCTATAGTGAGGCATCGCTTGAAAGCGAGCCCCGAAGAACGAGGGAAACGAGGACGACCCGATGATGGCCGGCGAGAGCATCCTGACCTTGACCGACGATACGTTCGACGAGGAGATCCAGAAGGTCGCCGAGCCGGTGCTCGTGGATTTCTGGGCGGAATGGTGCGGTCCGTGCAAGGCACTCGCCCCGACGATCGAGCGAATCTCGGAGGAGATGATCGGGCAGGTCCGCGTGGCCAAGGTGAACGTCGACGACAACGGGGACCTCGCCAACCGCTTCGGGATCCGATCGATCCCGACCCTCATGATCTTCAAGGGGGGCCGCGTGGTCGATCAGATCGTCGGGAACGTCCCCAAGGAGCAGATTCGGCGAGTCCTCCAGAAGCACGTGAGCTGAACCTCCCTCCTCCGGCGCCGGTCGCGCTCGCTCCAGTTCCTCTGGGGCCTCCGTTTGACACGCATGGAAGCCGCCTCTAAAATTCCGCGAACGTTTTGTGGTCCATCGATGGAAGATCGAGCAACGGCGGCCTCGAACGCGGGGCAGGCGCAGAGGAACGGCATGCAGGTCGATGTGCAGGCGGTGCAGGAACGGGTCCAGCGTGAGGCGGCGGTCGTCGAGCAGCTCCTGACCGAAGTTCGAAAGGTCATCGTCGGACAGCGAACCCTCCTGGAGAGGATGATCATCGGTCTCCTGAACCACGGCCACCTTCTGCTGGAAGGTGTGCCGGGTCTTGCAAAGACTCTCGCGGTCCGCACGCTGGCATCGGCGGTCAGAGGGTCGTTTCAGAGGATCCAGTTCACGCCCGACCTCCTGCCCGCCGATCTCACCGGGACCCTGATCTACAACCAGAAGGAGGGGAACTTCGTTCCTCGCAAGGGCCCGCTGTTCGCCAACTTCGTGCTGGCCGACGAGGTCAACCGAGCGCCCGCCAAGGTCCAGTCCGCCCTCCTCGAGGCGATGCAGGAGCGGCAGGTCACGCTCGGGGAGACCACCTATCCCCTCCCGAGCCCCTTCCTCGTCCTGGCCACCCAGAATCCCATCGAGCAGGAGGGAACGTATCCGCTTCCCGAAGCGCAGGTCGACCGTTTCATGCTGAAGCTCAAGGTGGACTACCCCACCGCCGAGGAGGAGCGAGAGATCCTGGACCGCATGGGCGGCGCGACCCTGCCGGCCGCCCAGCCGGTGGTCGCGCTCTCGGACATCGAGCGTGCTCGCGAGGCGATGCACCTCATCTATGTGGACGATCGAATCAAGAATTACTGCGTGAGTCTCGTTCAGGCCACGAGGAAGCCACGCGATTTCCATCTCAAGCTCGAGGGGCTCGTTCAGTACGGGGCCTCCCCGCGCGCCACCCTCTACCTGGTCGCCGCCGCGCGGGGGCATGCATTCCTGCGGGGACGGGGGTTCGTCACCCCCGAGGATGTCAAGGCGGTCGGGCACGACGTCCTCAGACACCGGCTCATCCTGTCCTTCGAGGCGGAGGCCGAGTCGGTCACGGCGGACGCCGTGGTGCAGAGGGTCTTCGACGCGGTCGAGGTGCCGTGACCCCACGGGAAGTCATCCGGAGGGTTCGACGCCTGGAAATCCGGACGCGCCGACTCGTGGACGAATCCCTGGCCGGCTCCTACCACTCGGTGTTCCGGGGGCGAGGGATGGAATTCGCCGAGGTGCGCGAGTACGAGCCAGGCGATGACGTGCGCACCGTGGATTGGAACGTGTCGGCGCGGATGGGCCATCCCTTCGTCAAGAAATTCACCGAGGAGCGCGAGCTCACCGTGCTGCTCGTGGTCGACGCGAGCGGGTCCGAGCGTTTCGGAACGACCGCGTCGACGAAGCTCGAGACGCAGGCCGAGATCGCCGCTCTGCTGGCGTTCTCCGCGATCCGCAACAACGACCGCGTCGGCCTGTGCCTGTTCACCGACCGCGTGGAGAGCTTTCTCCCGCCGCGCAAGGGAAGGGAGCACGCGCTCCGGGTCCTCAGGGACCTTCTGGCGTTCGAGACCGTCGGGAAGGGAACCGACCTCGCTCGAGCCCTCGAGTTCCTGCAGAGGGTCGTCCCCAAGCGCGCCGTGGTGTTCCTGCTCTCGGACTTCGACGCGAGGGACTACGAGCGCACGCTCAGGACCGTGGCGCGCAAGCACGACGTGGTGGCGATCTCGGTGACGGACCCCAGGGAAACGACCCTGGTCCCCGTGGGGATCGTCGCGGTGGAGGATCCGGAAACGGGCGAGCGCGCCCTCGTGGATTCGCGGAGCGCAGGGGTACGTCGGATCTGGTCGGAGTGGGGGCAAGCGCGGCAAGACGCGCTGCGCGAGACGATGCGGCGCACCGGCGTCGATCATCTCGAGATCTCCACGGGGGAAGCGTACGAGACGCCGCTCGTCCGTTTCTTCCGCGAGCGCGCCCGTCGCGCGGCGCGCGCGGGAGGCTAGGCGGAGATGGCCAGGAGGGAACCCACGCCTCTCCTCCTCCCCGTCGGGTTGCTGCTGGCGGCTGTCGCCCTCGCGCAGGAAGCGCCTCGCGGGACCGCGCGTCTCACGGTCGCCCCCGCCGAAGCCACGGTCGGCGACCCGATCCAGGCAACCCTGGTCGTGGATCTGCCGCCGGGGACCCGGATCGAGCCGCCGGATCTCGGAGCGAGCCTGGGCCCGTTCTCCCTGTCGTCGGGCGGATGGACGGGACCGACCTCCACGCCGACGGGCGTTCGCTGGACCTGGAGCGCGACGCTCACCGCCTTCGAGACCGGGGCGCTCGAGATCCCCGCCATCCGCATTCCCGTCCCGGGCCTCGGCCTGGAAGGCACGCTCAAGACCGACCCCGTGCCGATCACGATCCGGAGCGTTCTGGCCCCCGAGGAGAGAGAGGGAGAGGAGAGCGCCCGCGAGCCGGAGATCGGCGACCTCAAACCTCCGGTCTCCGTTCCGGCGGATTACGGGCCGCTGGTCAAGGCTCTGGGCGCCCTCGCGGCCCTGCTGGCGGTTTCTGCGGCGGCCTGGGGGCTACACCGCCGCTATGCCGCCCGCCTTGCCGCGGTCCCCGCGCCCGCCGACCCGTTTCATCGGATGCCGCCTCACGTGTGGGCCTATCAGGAGCTCCAGAGACTCCTCGAGAGAAGGCTCGCCGAGGAGGGCGATGTCGATCTGTTCTTCTCGGAGATCTCGCGGATCTTGAAGATCTACCTGGGCGGACGCTACCGCGTCGAGCTCAGGGAGCACACGACGGAAGAGGTGATACCCCTTCTCGACCAGACCGGAGCTCCCGACCAGGCACTCCTCGCCTGCCGCGACCTGTTCCAGCGGTGCGACCTCGTGAAGTTCGCGCGAGGCGTCCCCCCCCTCGATGCGTGCCGCAAGGCCGTGGAAGAGGCGTACCGGATCGTGGATCTGACGAAACCGGTCGCCGAGGCTTCTCCCGAGGGCCAGCCGGTGGCCCGGGGGGCCGCGTGATGCTCCGCTTCGCGAGCCCCTGGGCCCTGGCGCTTCTCCCCGCGGCGATCGCCGCGGCCGCTTTCATGGCGCGCCGCCGGAGGCGTGGGGACGCCCGCCTGTTGCTGCCTTCGGGCGCGCTCCGCGGGCGGCTCGCCGCATCCGGATGGATCCGGATCGAGCCACTCGTGCCGTGGACTCGCGGGTGCGTCCTCGTGCTCGTGATCGTGGCCCTCGCCCGCCCTCAGGCGGGGGCGCGCGAGGAGAGGGTCTCGACGCTGGGTGTGGACATCGTCGTGGCGCTCGACATCTCTGGCTCCATGCGCGCGGAGGACTTCGATCCCCTGAACCGGCTCGAGGTGGCCAAGCGGACGCTGCTCGAGTTCGCGGACGGGAGACCCGCCGATCGCATCGGCCTCGTCATCTTCGGCGCCATCAGCACGACGCGCTGCCCGCTGACGCTGGATCACGCCATGCTTCGCTCGCTCGTGGAGGAGGTGGACTTCGCGCCGCAGGAGGAGGACGGCACGGCCCTCGGCATGGGGCTGGCCACGGCCGTGGGACGCTTGCGCCTGTCGCCGGCGCGGAGCAAGGTGATCGTGCTGCTCACCGACGGCAGGAACAACCGGGGTCAGATCGGCCCGGAGACGGCCGGGAGGATGGCAGAGGCCCTCGGAATCCGGGTCTACACCATCGGCGTCGGCAGGGACGGCGAATCGCGGGTCCCCGTGGACACGCCGTTCGGCAAGCGCTACATCCTGCAGCGGCTCGACCTCGACGAGCCCCTGCTCCGATCCCTGGCGTCGACCTCCGGAGGGCGTTATTTCCGCGCGACCGACGCGGCCGCGCTCCGGGAGATCTTCCGGACCATCGATTCCATGGAGAAAACCGAGGTCGAATCTCGCGTGCGCGTTCTCTACACCGAGCGCTTCCTCGTTCTCCTCGTGCCGGCGGCAGGACTGTTTCTCCTCGAGCGGCTGCTCGTCGCCACCCGGCTTCGGAGGATCCCCTGAATGCGCTTTGCCGATCCCGCGATCCTGTGGCTTCTCCTCTTCCTCCCCGTCCTGGGCCTGGCCGCGTTCTGGTCAGGGGCGCACCGCCGGCGGCGACTCGCGCGCTTCGCCGGCGGAGCGGAGAGGGTGGCGCGGTTCACCGGTTCCGTCAGCCGAAACCGGCGCGCGGCGAAGACGCTGCTGCTTCTGCTCGCGGTCGCGAGCGGCCTGATGGCGGCGGCGCGCCCGCAGTGGGGGACGCGCCTCGAGCCGATCACGCGGCGAGGGGTCGACGTGGTGCTCGTGATGGACACCTCGCGGAGCATGGCCGCCGAGGATGTGGCGCCGAGCCGTCTCTCGCAGGCGCGTCACGCAGCTTCCTCCCTCGTCCGGCGGCTCGCCGGGGATCGGATCGCCCTCGTGACGTTCGCGGGGAAGGGCTCGCTGACCTGCCCGCTGACCCTCGACTACGAGGCGGCGCTCCTGTTCCTCGACGCGGTGGACGTCGACCTCCTGCCGGTGCAGGGCTCGTCCATCGGGGAGTCGCTCCGGGTCGCGGCGCGGGCGTTCGGGCCGGCGGGGTCCGAGGGGCGTCACCGAGCGGTCGTGCTGTTCAGCGACGGGGAGGACCACGAGGGAGGGATCGAAGAGGCGATCTCTCTCCTCAAGCAATCGGGCGTCACGACCTACGCCGTCGGCTGCGGCACGGCGCACGGGGGCCCGATTCCGCTGCGCAGCGCTACGGGCGCCGTGGAGGGGTACAAGAAGGACATCGAGGGCAAGGTGGTCACCACGCAGCTCAAGGAGGAGGTTCTGGAGAGGCTGGCCCTGGAGACCGGCGGCCGGTACTACCGGGCGACGCCGGCGGAGATGGAGGTGGAGGAGATCGCCAAGGCGATCGCGGGAATGGACCAGAAAGAGCACGGGACGGTTCTCAAGACTCGCTACGAGGAGCGCTACCAGATCCCCCTGGCCGCGGTCCTCCTGGCCCTTCTGGCCGAGACCGTGCTGGGAGATCGGCGACGCCTCCCGTCGCCCGAGATCGCGCGTGAGCAGGAGGTGTCGTCATGAGCCGGTCCGCCGCGGTGGGGCTCCTTCTCGCCGGGATCTTGACCCCGCTGGGCGGCACGGCCCACCGCAAGACCGAGGAAGGAAACCGGGAGTACCGCGATGGGGTCTACGAGGATGCCCTGAGGGCGTACACGGAAGCGCAGGTGGCGCTGCCCGAAGCACCCGAGCTCCACTACGACATCGGGAACGTCCTGTACCGGCAGGGAGATTTCCAGGGCGCCTCCGAGGCGTTCACGCGCGCGCTCCTGTCCGCTCCGCCCGAGGTCGCTCCCGCGGCCTCGTACAACCTCGGCAACGCCCTGTATCAGCACCAGCGCTACGACGACGCGGTCAAGGCGTATCGGCGGGCTCTCGAGAGGCGGCCCTCCGACGCCGACGCCAAGCGGAATCTCGAGCTGGCGCTTCGTGCGCTCAGACGCCAGCAGCAAGAGAAAAAACCCCAGCAGCCGCAGCCGCGGGAGGACCCGGAGGAGCCGCAGAAGCAACCGCAGCCGAGCCCGGCGCCCGGCGGCGACGAATCCGAGGGGGAGGAAAAGTCCCCTCCGAGCCAGGGCGCCGGAGAGGATGCCTCCGAGAAGAAGCCGATGTCCAAGGAGGAGGCCCAGCGCCTTCTGGACCAGATGGCCGATCAGGAGCGCCGCAACGTGGAGCGCCAGATTCGACGGCTCGCCGCGGTGGAAGGGAAGTCTCCGGAGAAAGACTGGTGACGGCGCGGTCCCACGACTCCCCCTCGATCCTGCTCCGAAGGGTGGCGTTCGGAACCGGCGTGGCGCTCCTCGCCACCTCGACGCACGAGACGCCGGCCGAGGAGGCGTACAAGGTCCAGGCTTTCGTCCAGCCGGCTGGCCCCTTGACCGACACGGATCCGTTCCAGCTGGTCATCCGGATCGAAGGGGCGGAGCTTCCCGATCTCTCCGTTCCGCGCCTCCCGCCCATGACCGGTCTGCGGGTCGTCAGCGGCCCGAGCACCTCCCAGCAGTTCCGCTGGGTCAACGGTCGCGCGTCCGCCAGCTCGACGGTGTCGTTCACGCTGCTCGCCGAGAAAACGGGCGCGGCGGAGATCCCCTCGATGCCGTTTCGAATCGGCTCCACGACCTACCGGACCGATCCGATCCCGCTCCAGATCGTGCAGGGGCAGACGCGTCCCCGCTCTCCGCCCGGCGCCCAGACGGGCCCCGGGCGCTCGCGTGGAGGGAACGAGGCCGACGTGTTCCTCGAAGCCCGGCTGGGCTCGGAGGAGGTGTGGGTCGGCCAGAGCGTGCCTTTCGCGGTCATCCTCCGCTCGGCGGCGGAGATCACGAATTTCCAGTGGCGCCAGATCCCGTCGTTCTCCGGTTTCTGGACCGAGGACACCCAGGTCGACCCCAATGCCGAGCGGACCCGCGAGACCGTCGACGGCAGGTCGTACGTGGCCTATCCCCTGGAGCGGAAGATCCTCATGCCCACGAGCGCGGGGGAGATCACCATCGACCCGTACTCCGCGGCGTTCCAGGTTCGAAAGCGCACCGGGGACGTCCTGGAGGATTTCTTCTCCTTCGGCAGAGTCCAGGACGTCATCCGAAAGACGGAGCCGGTCCGGCTCCGCGTGAAGCCGCTCCCGGAATCGGGCCGGCCCCCGAACTTCGGCGGGGCGGTGGGGAGTTTCCGGATCTCGGTCGCGGTCGACCGCAAGGAAGCGCAGGCCGACGAGGCGGTGGCGTTGAAGCTCACGGTCCAGGGCGAGGGGTTCCTGAAGTCCGTCTCCCCGCCCCATCTCGACTTCCCCCCCGATCTCAAGGTGTTCGAGCCGAAGGCGACCGAATCGTCCTCGACGACCGGCGGAAAGGTGGTCTCGCGGAAGACCTGGGAATGGGTCCTGGTCCCCCTGGTTCCCGGCGACGTTCGCATTCCGCCCCCCGGGTTCTCGTTCTTCGACCCGATCCAGGCGGCCTACAGAGAGGTGCGGGCGGACCCGATCCAGATCGTGGTGCGCAGGGCCGAGCGGGGAACCGAGGAGGCTCCCGTGGCCCGGGGCGAGGTGCGACTGAAGAGGCAGGAGATCGCGTTCATCAAGCCGCTGCGCGGGCGGCTCGCGGACGAGCGCACCCCGGCGCACCGGCGCCCGTGGTTCCTCGCCGCGCTCGTGTCGCCGCTCGTGTGGATTCCCGCCGTCATCGTGTTGGGTCGGCGGCGCGTGCGCCTGAAAGAGGACCGCTCGTTCGCCCGCGCCGGGCGTGCTGCCACGCGCGCACGCAAGCGGCTGCGGTCGGCGGGCAAGCGCCTGGCGAGCCTCGACGGCGGGAGCTTTCACGAGGAGCTGTCGCGGGCGCTGGTGGAATACGTGGCGGACCGCTTTGACCGGTCGGCGGCAGGGCTCACCTACGACGTGGCGGACTCCCTGCTCGAATCACGCGGTGTGAGTCCCGAGAGCCGCGCACGGTTTCGTGCGTGTCTGGAGCGATGCGATTTCGCCCGGTTCGTTCCCGACGCGGGCTCCGCCTCCCGCAAGGCCCAAGCCCTGGGTGAGGCGCGCGAGATCGTCGATCTCGTGGAGACGGCGCTGTGAGCGTCCTGAACCGGATCGTCGTCGCCCTTGTCCTGGCCGCCGCGCTCGGATCCGACGCCTTGGCCCAGACGCCGGAGGAGATCTTCCATCAGGCGAACGCCGCCTACGAGAAGGGGGATTTCGACGCCGCGGCCGCCGGATACCGCCGCGTGATCCAGTACGGGGTCGTGGACTCTCGTGTGGAGTACAACCTGGGGAACGCCTGTTTCCGGCTCGGTCGCCTGGGAGAAGCGGTGCTTCACTACGAGCGGGCCTCGCGCCTTGCCCCCGGGGACCCGGACATCGTGGGGAACCTGGAGCTCGCGCGATCCCGGTGCTTCGATCGGGTCGAGGTTCCGGAGCTCGCGGGTCCGATCCGGCTCCTGCGGGCGATCCAGGACCGTCTCGGTGCCGACCGGCAGGCGATGGCCGTCCTGGGCCTCGTGTGGCTTGCCTCAGCCCTCATCGCCTGGCGATCGTCGCGGCCCGGAGGGTTCCAGGCCGCCTCCGGCTGGACGCTGGCGGGGATCCTCCTCGTCGCGACCGTCGCTGCGTCTTCGTGGTACACGACCCACGAGCGGGTCCTGGGGACGCGCCTCGCCGTGGTGCTCGAGGATACGGTGGACGTGCTCGCCGGGCCCGGACAGAACAACGCGACGCTGTTCACCGTGCACGAAGGGCTCACCGTGGAGGTTCGCTCCGAGCGGCAGGAGTGGATCCAGGTTTCCCTGCCCAATGGGCTGCACGGCTGGATTCCCCGCGACGCGCTGGGAATCGTTTGATGGTCGAGGCGCCGCCGCCGGACGAGGGGCCCGCAGGAATCTACCTTCACTTTCCCTTCTGCAAGGAGCGGTGCACGTACTGCGATTTCGCCACGGTCAAGGGCCCCGCGGATGCCGTGGAGCCCTACCTCGCCGCGCTCGAGAGGGAGATCGCGACGTTCCAGCGAGGGCTCCCGGAGGTGGCCGATACGGTCTACTTCGGAGGCGGAACGCCGTCTCGCATGACTCCGACTGAGGTGCGACGGGCCCTCGAGGCGGTGCGGAATCGATTCCGGCTGCTCCCGGGGAGCGAGGTGACCCTCGAGGGGAACCCCGAGAGCCTCTCCGCCGAGCGCATGGCGGGATACCGCGAGGCCGGGATCACTCGGATCAGCATCGGCGTGCAGTCGCTCGACGACGACGTGCTGCGCCGGGTCGGCCGGGCGCACGACGCCGCCTGCGCATCGAGGGCGGTGGGAGCGGCACGCCGGGTCGGGTTCGATGCGGTGAGCCTCGACCTGATCTCCGGGCTTCCCGGAGAGGACCTGTCGCGGTGGCGGGACACGGTCCGGCGGGCCGTGTCCTTGCTTCCGGACCACGTGTCCGTCTACCTGCTGGAGACGGACAAGGAAACACCGCTCGCCCGGTCGATCCGGGCGGGCCGCTCCGCCGCGGCGGACGACGACACCCTCGCCCTCGCCTACGAACACACGGTGAGCGCCCTGGAGGGAGACGGGTACGCGCTCTACGAGATCTCGAGCTTCGCGCGCCCCGGTCATCGCTCGCGCCACAACCTCAAGTACTGGACCGACGGCGCGTACGGCGGGTTCGGGCTGGGAGCGCACGGATACCACGCCGGGGCGCGTCGCGCCAACACGCGCAGCCTCCCGGCGTACCTGGCGCTGCTCGCCGCTCCCCAGGATCCCGTGGACTGGGCCGATCCCTGGGACCCGGGCCGCCGGCTCGCCGAGGCGTTGATCCTGGGTCTGCGCCTCGCCGAGGGCGTGAACCTGGATCGACTCGGCGAGCGGTACGGCGTCGACCTGGGCATCGCCTACGCCGAGCCCTGGCAGCGCGCGCAGGCAGCCGGTCTGATCGAGCGGAACGGGGCGGAGATTCGGCTCACCGCCCGGGGACGGATCTGCTCGAGCGAGCTGTTCGCCGACCTGATCTGAGCGGCGCGGAATGTATACTAGTTTGCCGCTTCCGCACCGCATCCCATGCGGGCGGAACCCCGCGTCGCCCGGAGGAGGCAGCTCGTGGAGTTCGACTACACGGAAGAACAGCGCATGCTCCGCCGGACGGTTCGGGAGTTCGCGGAAGCGGAGATCGCCCCTCGGAGGATGGAGTACGACGAGGCGCAGGAGTTTCCCCACGAGATCGTCCGGAAGGCCGCCGAACTGGGCCTGTACGGGGTGATCTTCCCCGAGGAATACGGCGGTGCCGGTCTGGGATACATCGAATACGTGATCGCGGTCGAGGAGCTCTCCCGCGTCGACGGCTCGGTCGGGATCTCGGTCGCGGCGCACAACTCCCTCTGCTCGAACCACATCTACGAGGCCGGAAACGAAGAGCAGCGTCGCCGCTACCTCCCGCTCCTCGCCAGCGGAGAGTGGATCGGCGCGTGGAGCTTGACCGAGCCGACCGCGGGCTCGGATGCTGCGGGAACGCGCACGACCGCGCGCTGGGATGGGAGCGAGTGGGTGCTGAACGGCTCGAAGACGTTCACGACCCACGGATCGGTGGGAAAGGTGGCGGTCGTGTTCGCCGTCACCGATCCGGACAAGGGAAAGCGCGGAATCTCGGCGTTCATCCTCGAGAAGGGGACGCCGGGCTTTCGCGCGGGAAAGAAGGAGAACAAGATGGGGCTCCGCGCCTCGGACACCTCCGAGGTGATCATGGAGGACTGCCGCGTGGGGCCGGGCCAGCTCCTGGGAGAGCGCGGCCAGGGGTTCGTGGATGCCATGAAGGTGCTCGACGGCGGCCGGATCTCCATCGCCGCCCTGGCCCTGGGCATGGCCCGTGGCGCCCACGATGCCGCCCTCCTGTACTCGCGGCAGCGCGTGCAGTTCGGAAGGGCCATCGGCGATTTCCAGGCGGTCCAGTTCATGCTCGCCGACATGGCCACACAGATCGACGCCGCGTCGCTCCTCGTCTACCGCGCCGCGTGGATGAAGGACCGCGGGATGAAGGTCACGAAGGAGTCCTCGATGGCCAAGCTCTACGCGTCGGAGGTCGGGGTGTTCGTGGCCGACCGCGCCCTCCAGATCTTCGGAGGGTACGGCTACGTGAAGGACTTCCCGGCGGAGAAGTACTACCGCGACGCGAAGCTATGCACCATCGGCGAGGGCACGAGCGAGATCCAGAGGATGGTGATCGCCCGCGAGCTCTTGCGCGAGATCGCGGGGTAGGGCGCGAACCCATGGAGATCGTTCCCAGGCTCGTCTCGGGCGACGTCCGATCCCTGGCGCGGGCGATCAGCCTCGTGGAGGAGAACGCGCCCGGATCGTTGGCGGTCCTCAAGGAGGCGTTTGCCCACGCCGGAGGCGCGACGGTCGTGGGCGTCACGGGGGCGCCGGGATCGGGGAAGTCGACGCTCGTGGACCGCCTCGTGGCGCGGTACCGCTCGGCGGGCAGGAAGGTCGGCGTGGTGGCGGTGGACCCGTCCAGCGCGTTTTCGGGAGGATCGATCCTCGGCGATCGCGTGCGGATGCAGGGTCATGCGACGGATTCGGACGTGTTCATCCGATCGATGGCCACCCGGGGCCATCTCGGAGGCCTGTCGAGGGCGACGAACGACGCCGTCGACCTCATGGACGCGGCCGGATACGACCCGATCCTGGTGGAAACTGTGGGAGTCGGTCAGGACGAGGTGGAGGTCGTGCGCACCGCGGATGTGGTTCTCGTCGTCCTGGTTCCCGGCATGGGAGACGACATCCAGGCCATCAAGGCGGGGATCCTCGAGATCGCGGACCTTTTTGTCGTGAACAAGGCGGATCGACCGGGCGCGGACCGCCTCGTGACCGACCTTCAGTCGATGATGTCTCTGTCGCCCCCGGGCGCCAAGCCAAGACCCGAGATCGTCCGGACGATCGCGACGCAGGAAGGCGGGATCGCCGATCTCGCCGTGGGGATCGAACGGTTCCTCGACGCATCGGCCGCCTCGCGCCGAAGCGCACGGCAGCGCGAGCGTGCGGAGAGCCGCTTTCTCGCGGTTCTGACCGAGAGGCTCCTGTCGAAGGTTCTCGCCGGTGCGCTTCCCGAGGACGCCCTTCCCCGCGTGGCGGCCGAGATCGCGGAGCGCCGTGTCGACCCATACACCGCCGTCGAGCGGGTGCTCGCGCGCGTGGAGGTGCGATGATCCGCAGGGTGGACCATCTGGGGATCGCGGTCCGGAGCATCGACGAGAGCCTGCGCTTCTGGCAGGAGGCCCTCGGGATGGAGGTCCGGGGCCGGGAAGTCGTCTCCACCGAGGGCGTGGAGGTCGCGTTCCTCCCGGCGGGGGAGACCCGGATCGAGCTCCTCGAGTCCAGGAGCGTCGATTCCGCCGTCGCGGGTTTCCTCGGGAAGAAGGGGCCCGGGCTGCACCACGTGACCCTCGAGGTGGATGAGGATCTTGAGGGGACGCTCGATCGGCTGACCGCGAGCGGCGTGACGGTCCTCGACCGGACACCTCGCGCCGGAGCGGGCGGAAGCCGGATCGCCTTCGTCCACCCGCGCTCGACCGGCGGCGTCCTTCTCGAGCTCGTGGAGCGCCCGCGGCGCCCCGCGGGACCCGCGGGGATCGAAAACGGTGAGACGGTCCTGGCCTATCTGCGGGACCCGCAGGAGAAGCTCTGGGGAGTCCTCAGACGTCTCGATGCCGCGGGGATCGTCCTCGAGGGCGTCGACCTGACGTCCTTTGACGACTGGGTCGCCCAGATCGAGCGGCGGGAGGACAGCGTGGTCGGCCCCTCGGTGATCTTCGTTCCAACTCCTCGCGTCGAGAAGATCCTCCTGGATCGGCCCAGCGGCAGCCTTCCGTCGCTCGCCGACCGGTTCTTCCGGCGCACGGGACGGCGCGTGCAAGAGGTCCTAAGGGACGGTCCGGAGGGGTGATCCCTCCCGCCAGGCACGCTCATGGAGCGAACGAGACGACGCGGTTGCGACCGGCCCGCTTTGCCTCGTAGAGAGCCTGGTCGGCCTTCCGGAGGAGGACTCGCCAGTCGCCGGAATCGTGGTTCGGGAAGGCGGCCAGGCCGATGCTCGCGGTCGTGCGAACCGTCGCTTCTTCGGAGTCCAACGCCAGGGCCGCGACCGCGCTCCGCACGCTCTCCGCCATGACGCGGGCGCCGTCCGGGCCCGTGTGCGGAAGGAGCAGACAGAGCTCGTCTCCGCCGTACCGGCACGCCAGATCCGCCGAGCGCAGCCGCGCGCGCACCGCCTGTCCCAGAGCGGCGAGGTACCGGTCTCCGACGGGGTGCCCGTGGCGATCGTTGATCTCCTTGAAGCCGTCCAGGTCGATCATCATCAGGGCGAACTGTCCGCCGTAGCGGAGCGCGCGAGTGTGCTCCTCCTCCAGTCGCCGGAAGAACGACTCTCTCAGGGACAATCCGGTGAGCGAGTCGACGGTGGCCATCTCGTAGTGGCGTGCGTTCTCCATGACCACCGCGGCCTGCTGGCCGATCGTATACAGGACCGAGAGGTGGTGGTCGTCGTAGGCGCCGGGACGACGGCTCTGCACGGAAAGGACCCCGGTCACCCGATCCTCGACGCACAGCGGAACCGCGAGGGCGGAGCGGATCTTGTCGTCCACGATCCGGGGACGGAACGGGAGGCGCGGAGGGCGATCGCGGAAATCGTCCACGCGCACGCTTCGCTTCTCCGCCACGACCCAGGAGGCGAGGCTGCTCCCCATGGGGCGCGCGGTCTCCCGGGTGGCCTCGCCCCGCTCGCGGCGGTAGAGGATGCGGATCTCGTGGCTTCTGGGATCGACGGCTGCCACGAAGAAGAAATCCACATCGAAGATCCTCCGGCACTCGCGCTCCAGGGTGGAGAAGACGCGATCGAGATCCGTGGACGAGACGATCTCCTGGCTGATCGAATGGAGCGTGGCGAGCTCGGTGAGGCGGTTCGAGAGCGCCTGCTTTGAGCCCTTGAGCTCCCGCTCCACTCGCGCGAGGCGGCGGATCGCCAGGGCACCCGCCACGACCACCGCAGGAATGCCGACCAGGACGGGCCCGGGGGCGCCGGCGACGAGCGAGACCGCGACGACGAGGGAGGCCAGGGCGAGCGCCGTGGCCAGACGGAGCGGCTCGCCTTCCGACGATAGGACCAGGGTACGACTGGGAGTGGTCATGGAGACATCGCGATTCCGGACGCGTCGATGCGCTCGTGCCTCTCGCGCTAAAGTTACGGGGACCCGGTGGGGAAACAAGGCCGAAAAGGAGGCGAGGCACGGTGGATTCGGCCCGCGTTTGCTTGACGACGAGACATCCCCTCCCGATAATGACGACTTCGCTCCAAGCTTTGCACGACGGGGCCACGAATGAGCGACCCGCGGGCGTCCATGGGGATCATCGGCGGCAGCGGCCTCTACGCCCTCGCGGGTCTCGACGATCCTCGCGAGGTGAGCGTGGCCACGCCCTTCGGGTCTCCCTCCGAGCCCCCGATCGTGGGGACGATCGGCGGCCGCAGGGTGGCGTTCCTCGCGCGACACGGACGGGACCATCGTCTCCTTCCCTCGGAGATCAACTACCGGGCGAACCTGTACGCGCTCAAGGCGCTGGGGGTCGAGCGGGTTTTCTCGGCGTCGGCCGTGGGCTCCATGCGCGAGGACGTCCACCCGCGCGACGTCGTGGTGCCGGACCAGTTCATCGACCGTACCTCCTCTCGGGCGAGCACGTTCTTCGGGGACGGTGTGGCGGCCCACGTGTCGTTCGCGGACCCGTTGTGTCCTGAGCTGAGATCGATGTTGATCGCGGCGGCGATGCGCGAGGGCGCCAGCGTGCATCGAGACGGCACCTACCTGTGCATGGAGGGTCCCGCCTTCTCCACCCGCGCCGAGTCGCGCCTGTACCGGTCCTGGGGCGTGGACGTGATCGGGATGACGAACCTCACCGAGGCCAAGCTCGCCCGCGAGGCGGAGATCTGCTACGCCACGCTCGCCCTCGTGACCGACTACGACTGCTGGCACGAGGAGGAGGAGGACGTGAGCGTGGACGCGCTCATCGCCAACCTCAAGGCGAATGCGGCTCTCGCCGCGCGCGCCCTCCGACGTGCCGTGCTGGCAACCCCCACGGATCGAGCGCGGTGCGCGTGCGGCGACGCGCTGGGGAGCTCGATCCTCACCCCCCGAGCCGACATTTCTCCGGAGACGAGGATCCGGCTGGGCCCGATCCTCGGCCGGTACGTGGAAGGGGAATAGGGGCGACGGCGTGTCCATCCTCGTCGTGGGCTCGGTGGCGTTCGACACGGTGTTCACACCCTCGGGGGAGGGGAGAGACCTCCTGGGCGGATCCGCGACCCACTTCTCGGTGGCCGCCTCCTATTTCACGCCGGTGAGGCTCGTGGCGGTCGTGGGCGACGATTTCGGGGAGGAGCACCTCGCGGTGCTGCGCGAGCACAGGGTCGACCTCGAAGGGCTTCGACGGATCCGGGGCGGCATGACGTTCCGGTGGTCCGGGAAATACGCGGACAATCTCGACGACCGGGAGACCCTGGAGACCCAGCTCAACGTGTTCGCCGACTTCGATCCCGTGCTCCCACCGGAGTGGGCGACGACGCCCGTGGTCTTCCTGGCGAACATCGATCCGGACCTGCAGTCCCGCGTGCTGGAGCAGACGAGCCGTCCGGTGCTCGTTGCGGCGGACACCATGAACTACTGGATCTCCTCGAAGCGCGAGGAGCTCCGGAGAACTCTCGCGGGTGTCGGGCTCTTCTTCATCAACGACTCCGAGATCCGCCAGTTCACCGGTCGATTCAACCTGGTGCAGGCCGCGGAAGCCGTTCGGGAGATGGGGCCCGACGTGGTGGTGGTGAAGCGCGGGGAGCACGGCGTGCTGGTGTTCGCCGGAGAGGATGTCTTCGCGTTGCCGGCCTATCCGCTGCGCAGAGTCGTGGATCCCACGGGGGCGGGGGATGCGTTCGCGGGCGGCTTTCTGGGCTACGTCGGGTCCAGGCTCGACCACTGGCCCCCGGACTGGAGAAAGGCCGCCGTCGTCGGCTCGGTGCTGGCGTCCTTCCAGGTCGAATCGTTCTCCCTCGATCGGATCCGGCGGCTCACGCTCCCTGAGATCCGCGAGCGGTACGAGGAGTTCGGGAAGCTGACGAGGTTCGGGGAGCTGGAGTAGCTTTCCGGACGGATCTCTCGCCTCCCAGGATCACGCACCCCTTGTGACTTCCACATCCAGTCTTCGCGGCGCTGCAGGACGTCATCCCGGAGTATTCCGAGGGGACCTTCACGATCGAGTTCGTCGAGACGGCGGCCGAGCTCCATTTGTTGCGGGTCGGTGAGGGGAGATCCGAGTCCGCCAGGCTGTCCCACAACTGCTCGAGAAGCCGCAGTCTCTCCTCCGGAAACAGGCTGGAAAGATCGAGAGCAGGCTCGCTCAGAGCCCGATTACTCCGCAGGGCGCACCAGATCAGGGATAGGCGTAGCTCACCTCCGTTGCGTCGACCTGCTCAACACGCTGCTCCTTGCCATCAGCCGAGACGGCACCGCGGAGGGTCTTCGTATGCGTATATCTGTGGGGAACGAGACCGGCCGGCTCCGTAACAACGCGAATCACACTCTCGATCTCAAGGGTCCGAAAGACGGTGTCTGCGGAAGTGTCTTGCCGACGACACTCGACAGAAAGGACTGGATCATCCGCTTTGTGTCTTCGGGGTCTGCCGTAGATCTCATCTCGAGCTCTGCGCAGCTGCGATCAACGCCGCTGCGATGGCAGGGGACCAGGCGCTTCGCGGAGAATGAGTAGTTCATGAGGACCTGCTCGCCAGGGAAAAGCGGGACCGGCTCCTTGCTGCTGTAGGTGTACTCTGCGCCGAGCTCCAGCTCAGCGCCCGCCCATGCGCCTACCACGGCGTTCCATTGCTCCGCAGCTCGGGAGTTTAGGAATGCCTCAGAACTGAAAAGCGCCTGGACCTGGGGCAGGATGTTCGAATCGACATCCTTGGGAAAGAACTCGAGCAGGAAGGCTCTCAGCTTCGTCTGGAACGCGGGCAGGTCGTGCACACCAACGAACTCGCCGGTCGTCGTCACGACGTAGTCCGGCATTAGGTCGGCGACCTGGCCAACGATCTGCGCCTAAGCCGATGCAGGGAGCTTGAGGTCTCCCCCTAGCTCGAAGGTTGGATCGGCAAAACGGATCCGAAGATTATCGCCTTCTGGATCGACGCGAAGCGTGTACCGCAACGTGGCGGAGTGCGTAGAGCGCTCGACGGCAACTCGCGTGCGGGTCCTGGTAGAGCTTACGGAGGCCCGCAAGCCGGGCGCCCATGAGAAGGCAAGGTTGGCTGTCCCACGCTCGGCGGTTGTCTGCGCCGCCGCACTCTCGGGGAGCGTTGCGAGGAGAAGAAGGCATGTGACCGAGATGTGTTTCATGCGTCCCTCGAATTCATGCGTCCCAACGAAGGGGTTTGTCCGGCGTGCGTCGTCTTGCAGTCCGAACAAAGCCGGTTGACCTGAGCTCTTCGCGGTCCTTTTCGCTCCCTCTGGGCATTCTACTCCCGCTGACGATCTTCGGGGAGCTTCCGCGCATCGAGGCATGCAGAGAGCACCAGAACTCGCGCTCCTCCCGGGGGAACCCGGGGGAACCCCCCTTCCCTTGACACCCCCATTCCGCGCTCCCTATACTCGCCCCTGTCCATGAACCCAAAGCGACGCCGCGTCCCCCCGCCGCAGACCTCTCCGTCTGACAGCGAACGAATCGTCGAGGGAACGCTCGACGCGCGGGGCCTGCGCTTCGCGCTCGTGGTCTCCCGCTTCAACGATTTCATCTGCCAGCGGCTCCTCGCCGGGGCGGAGGACTGCCTGAAGCGGCACGGTGCCGCGGATGGGGATCGGACGGTGGTCCGCGTGCCGGGCTCGTGGGAGATCCCCCTTGCCGCGCAGAAGCTGGCGGCCACGGGCCGCTTCGACGCCATCGTGGCGCTGGGCAGCCTGATCCGCGGCGAGACGTCCCATTTCGAGGTGCTCGCGGCCGCGGTGGCGAAGGGTCTCTCCCGGGTCGCGCTGGATACGGGCGTGCCGGTGGGATTCGGGGTCCTCACGACGGAGACGGTGGAGCAGGCGGTGGAGCGCGCGGGCGCCAAGGCGGGGAACAAGGGCTGGGACGCCGCGCTCTCCGCTCTCGAGATGGCGAACCTCATCCGCAGGATCGAGTAGGCCTTCCCTTGGGCCACCGCAGGCGCTCCCGCGAGTGCGCCCTCCAGATGTTGTTCCAGATCGACGTGACGGCGATCACTCCGGAGGACGTGTTCCCCCAGTTCTGGCCCGGCCAGGCCGGGGCGGGGGAGGACGTCCGCACGTTCGCCGAGGGGCTCGTGCTGGGGGTGATCCAGCATCGCGCAGCGCTCGACGGGATCGTCGCCGGCTCCTCGCAGCACTGGCGGGTCGAGCGGATGGCCGTCGTGGACCGCAACGTGCTGCGGATGGCGGTGTACGAGCTCCTGTTCACCCCCGAGACTCCGCCCGTCGTCATCATCGACGAGGCGATCGAGGTCGCCAAGAGATTCGGGGGAGAAGAATCGGGAGCCTTCGTCAATGGGCTCCTCGACGCGATCCGGAAAAGCGCCGAGCGCGGCGAGATCGAGGCTCCGCCGCGCGATTGAGGACGCGCACGGCGATGTGTTAGGATGCCGCCCTCGCCGGGCGTTTCGAGCACCGTTCACCCCTCAGGCCAGGCGCGAGGTCCATGACCGACTACGACCCCAGGCGCATCGAGGACAAGTGGTCCTCGCGCTGGGAGGGGGCGAGGGTCTTCGCGACCCCGGACCCCGAGCCCGGCCGCAAGCCCTACTACTGTCTCGAAATGCTGCCGTATCCGAGCGGTCGCCTGCACATGGGCCACGTGCGCAACTACGCGATCGGAGACGCCGTGGCGCGCTTTCGCCGCATGCGCGGGGAGCGCCTGATGCACGTGATCGGCTGGGACGCGTTCGGCCTTCCCGCGGAGAACGCCGCGATCCAGTCGGGGGAGGACCCGAGGAGGTGGACCCGGCGCAACATCGACACGATGCGCGCCCAGCTGGGCCGGCTCGGGTTTTCCTACGACTGGGACCGGGAGATCGCGACCTGCGATCCGGAGTACTACCGCTGGAACCAGTGGTTCTTCCTCCGCATGCTCGAGCGCGGGATCGCGTACCGGGCGCGCCGACTCCAGAACTGGTGCTCCTCGTGCGCCACGGTTCTGGCCAACGAGCAGGTGATCGGGGGGCGGTGCTGGCGCTGCGAGGGCGCCGTCTCCCGCCGCGAGTTCCAGCAGTGGTTTCTCAGGATCACCGACTACGCCCAGGCGCTCCTGGATGGGCTGGATCGCCTTCCCGCATGGCCCGAGAAGGTCCGCGCGATGCAGCGGAACTGGATCGGAAGGAGCGAGGGGGCCCAGGTGTCGTTTCCCGTGGAGGGAGCCGACGAGAAGGTGGAGGTGTTCACCACGCGCCTCGATACGATCTTCGGGGCCACCGCCGTCGTTCTCGCGGTGGAGCATCCCGCGATCGAAACCCTGATCCGGGGCACGGAGGGGGAGGCCGCCGTCCGCGGTTTCGTCCTGGAGCAGCTGGCGCGCACCCTGGACGACCGCTTTGCCGAGGCGGCGGAGAAGCTCGGCGTGTTCACGGGCCGGTACGCGATCCATCCCTACTCCGGTGAGCGCCTTCCGATCTGGGTCGCCAACTTCGTCCTCATGGAGGTCGGCACCGGCGCCATCATGAGCGTTCCCGCCCACGACCAGCGCGATTTGGAGTTCGCGAGGAAATATCGCCTGGAAGTGAAACGGGTGGTCGTGCCTTCGGCCCACGCGAGCGACGCCCGCGCCGATGCCATGACCGAGGCGTGGCCCGACGACGGGATCCTCGTGAGCTCGGGCCCGTATTCCTCCCTCGAGAGCGCCGCGGCACGACAGCGGATGGTCGCGGACGCGGCCTCGAAGGGGTTCGGCCGGTCCGTGGTCCAGTACCGCCTGAAGGACTGGGGGGTGTCGCGGCAGAGGTACTGGGGGACTCCGATCCCGGTGGTCCACTGCGAGCGCTGCGGGATCGTCGGGGTCCGCGACGAGGACCTGCCTGTGCTTCTTCCCGAGAGCGCGCCGCTCACCGGAGAGGGTGGATCACCACTCTCGCGGCTGGCGTCGTTCGTCGAAGCCGCATGCCCCCGGTGCGGCGGGCCGGCGCGGCGCGACACGGACACGATGGACACGTTCGTGGATTCCTGCTGGTACTATTTCCGCTACCTCGACCCGAAAAACGCGCGCGCGCCGTTCGACTCCCGGAAGGTCAAGCCCTGGCTCCCGGTGGACCTCTACATCGGCGGCATCGAGCACGCCACCCTTCATCTGATCTACACGCGGTTCTGGACCCGGATGATGCGGGATCTCGGGCTCGTGGAGATCGACGAGCCGGTCACGGAGCTCTTCACGCAGGGGATGGTCATCAAGGACGGCGCGAAGATGTCCAAGTCCAAGGGGAACGTGGTGGACCCGGACCACATGGTGGAGCGCTTCGGGGCGGACACCACCCGCCTGTTCTCGCTGTTCGCGGCGCCGCCCGAGCGGGACCTCGAGTGGAGCGAGGCAGGCGTGGAGGGGTGTGCGCGGTTTCTCTCGCGAGTCTGGCGGACCTTCGCCAGGGTCCGGGGTCGCCTTCCGGCGCGCGGGGCCCCCATGCCCCGGGCGGCGATGCAGGGCACGGCGCTGGCGCTTCGCCGGAAGACCCATCGGACCATCGCGCGCGTCACCGCCGACCTGGGTCCGCGCATGCACCTGAACACGGCGGTGGCCGCGATCATGGAGCTGACGAACGTCGCCGCGCCTCTTTCCGAGACCGACGCCGACGACCCCGGGATCGCGTGGGCGCTCCGGGAGGCATTCGAGGCGCTGGCGCGGATCCTGTCTCCGTTCGCGCCGCACTTCGCCGAAGAGATCTGGGAAGCGCTCGACGGGGATGGGCTCGTCCTCGACGCCGGTTGGCCGGAGGCCGATGCCAGCGTGACGATGGAGGAGGAGGTCACGATCGTGGTCCAGGTGAACGGCAAGCTTCGCTCTCGGCTGACCCTCGCCCGCGGAGCGACCGAGGGCGAGGCGATCGACGCCGCGCGCGCCGACGACCGGGTGGCGCCGCACCTCGCGGGAAGGACGCTGTGCCGCGCGGTCTACGTGGCCGACCGGCTGCTCAACCTGGTGGTCGCATGAGAGGCAGGGCGGTGCGCGGTCTTCTCGCGGCGTGCTGGATCGTCGCGGGGCCGGGATGCGGCTATCGCCTCGTGGGCCACAACACCTACCTGCCCGAGAGCATCCGCGTCGTGGCGATCGTGCCGTTCGAGAACCGGACCTCCCGCCCGGAGATCGAGCAGCGGGTCACCGAGCAGGTCAGCGAGGAGTTCAGCAAGCGGCGCCGGTACAGGGTCATCACGGCCAGGCAAGAGGCGGACGCCGTGCTCGAGGGAGCCGTCACGGGGTTTCGGACGAACCCGGTCCAGTTCAACGCGCAGGGGCGCGCGACCCGGGTGGAGACCGTCGTGATCATCCAGGCCACGCTGAGGGACCGGGGGAACGATCAGATTCTCTGGAGCCAGTCGGATCTCCTGTTCCGCTCGCAGTACGACGTACACGACACCTCCACGGTTGCCGTGGCCGGCGGGACGAGCCAGTTCTTCGACCAGGAGACGCTGGCGCTCGACGACATCGCGCGGGGCGCGGCGGGTCTCGTCGTGAACTCCATTCTGGAAGGATTCTGATGCCGCCGCGGGGGAGGAAGGACACGCGCCCGTCCGGGGCGGCCGTGCTGCGCAGGGTCCAGGCGGAGATCGCCGAGGGGTGGAAGCCAGGGCTCACGGCTCTCACGGGGGAGGATCTCTACCACCTCGACGCCGCGCAGAGGATCCTGCTGGCACATCTCGTTCCGGAGGGAGCGTCCGATTTCGCCCTCTCGGTGTTCGGCGAGGGTCAGCGGGAGGGCACGGTGGACGTGGGCGAGCTGGTCGCCGCCGCGCGCTCCATGCCGATGTTCGCGCCGCGGCGCGTCGTGCTTCTGCGGGACGTGGTCGTCCTCGAAGGGGACGAGAGCCCTCTGGCCGCGTACGCCGCGAGCCCTCCTCCCGACAGCTTCCTCCTCGTCCGCGCCCCGAAGCTCGACCTCCGCAGGACGCTGCACAAGGCGCTGACTGCAGGGATCCACCTCGAGTTCCTGCCGACGCAGACCGATTCGGAGCTCCGAGCGGAGATCACGACGATGGCCCGGGAGCGCGGACTGACGCTCGCTCCCGAGGTCGCCTCGTTCCTCGAGGAAGCGAGCGCGGGCGATCTCCACCGCGTCGGCTCCGAGCTCGACAAGATCGCAGCCTGGCTCGGACCCACGGCGGATCGGCGTGTCGCCCTGGAGCACCTCCGCGAGGTCGGCGCTCTCGGGGGCGGGGCGCTGAGCGGGTGGGAAGTCGCGGACGCAGTCCTGGAGAAGAGCGCGAAGCAGGCCCTGGAGGCGGTCCGGAAGCTCATCGAGAGGGGCGATGAGCCGATCCGCATCCTGGGCGGGATCGCCTACCGCGCGCGAACGCTCCTCCAGGCCAAGGCCATGTCGGAGTCGGGGGCCTCCCGGGGGCAGATCGCGAGTGCCCTGCGCGCCTGGGCGTACCAGGACGCGCTGCACCGAGCGCTGGAGCGATACAGCCTGGGAGAGCTGCTCGGGTTTCCGGCACGGCTCCTCGAAGCCGACCGCTGTCTGAAGAGCAGGTCGCTCGACCCAAGGACGGTTCTCGAGGATCTCGTGACGCGCCTCACAGGGAGCGGCACATCCAGGGTCGGGGAGGTGGCGTGACGACGTCTCATGAGCGAGTGGTCATCCTGGATTTCGGATCCCAGTACACGCAGCTCATCGCCCGGCGCGTCCGAGAGCTGGGGGTGTACAGCGAGATCCTGCCCTGCCAGGCGTCGGCAGCCGAGATCCGCCGGCGCAACCCCCGCGGAGTCATTCTCTCCGGCGGCCCGGATTCCGTGTACCGCGACGGGGCGCCGCGGGTCGAGCGCGAGGTGTATGCCTCCGGGCTACCGGTGCTCGGGATCTGCTACGGGATGCAGCTCATGACGCTCGATCTCGGGGGCCGCGTGGAGCCGGCGCCCGGAGGGGAATACGGACCTGCCACGGTGGACGTGGTCGAGCGCGCCTCGCTCCTGTTCCGCGGCCTCGGTCCGAGGGAAAACGTCTGGGCGAGCCACGGCGACCGCGTCCTGGCGCTTCCCGAGGGGTTCGTTCCGACCGCGTCCTCGGCGAACGCGCCGTATGCGGCGGTGGAAGACCGGAGCCGGCGTCTCTTCGGCGTCCAGTTTCATCCGGAGGTCGTGCATACCGAGCATGGACGCGAGATCCTCCGCAACTTCCTCTTCGAGGCGTGCGGGTGCCGCGGAGACTGGACGCTCCTGAACTTCATCGAGGAGACGGTCCGGGACGTGCGCGAGCAGGTGAGCGACGGCAGGGTTCTCTGCGCGCTCTCGGGCGGCGTCGATTCCGCGGTGATGGCACTCCTGCTGCGGCGGGCCCTGGGAGAGTCCCTCACGTGCATCTTCGTGGACAACGGGCTCCTCAGGAAAGGGGAAGCGGAGCAGGTGCTGCGCGACTTCCGCGAGCGATATCGCCTGGAAGTCCGAGCCCGAGACGCTTCCGCACTGTTCTTCCGGCGGCTCCGGGGAGTGGCGGACCCGGAGAGGAAACGCAAGATCGTGGGTGAGGCTTTCATCGAGGTCTTCGAGGAAGAAGCCGAGGCCACGGGCGGGACGGACTTCCTGGCCCAGGGGACCATCTACCCCGATCGGATCGAGTCCTCCTCGGTGCGAGGTCCGTCGGCAACGATCAAGACGCATCACAACGTCGGAGGACTCCCCGAAAGAATGAAGCTCCGCCTGGTGGAGCCGCTGCGCGATCTCTTCAAGGACGAGGTTCGCCGCGTGGGACGGGATCTCGGCCTGGACGCGGCGTTTGTCACGAGGCACCCGTTCCCCGGCCCAGGGCTCGCGGTCCGGGTGCTCGGGGAGGTCACCGCCGAGCGCGTCGCCCTGCTCCGGGAGGCCGACGCGGTCTTCATCGAGGAGCTGCGCACCGCCGGCATGTACGACAGGGTCGCCCAAGCCTTCGCCGTTCTTCTTCCCGTGCGAGCCGTCGGGGTCATGGGCGACGAACGGACGTACGATCACGTGCTGGCGCTGCGGGCGGTCGAGACCCAGGATTTCATGACCGCGGACTGGTCGCGGCTTCCGCACGAGTTCCTCGCGCGGGTAACGAGCCGAATCGTCAACGAGGTTCGTGGGATCAACCGGGTGGTCTACGACGTCACGAGCAAGCCGCCGGCAACGATCGAGTGGGAGTGAGAAGGAGGCGCGTTCGTGGGAGGACCTGGATTCGTTCATCTGCACAACCACACCACCTATTCCCTTCTCGACGGAGCCCAGAGGCTCGACGAGATGCTGGCCCGCGCCGCCGCCGACGGCCAGGAGGCCCTGGCGATCACCGACCACGGAAACCTCTTCGGCGTCCTCGAGTTCTCCCGCGAGTCCGAGCGCCACGGAGTGCGTCCGATCATCGGGATCGAGGCGTACGTGGCGCCCGGATCGCGGCACGATCGGGGCCCCCAGCAGGGTGGCGCCCTGGGCAAGAAGCCGTACTACCACCTGATTCTCCTGGCCGAGAGCTACACCGGGTACAAGAACCTGATCCGCCTCTCGACTGCGGGATACCTCGAGGGGTTCTACTACCGGCCCCGGATCGACAAGGAGCTCCTGCGCGCGCACAGCGAGGGGCTCGTGTGCCTGTCGGCATGCCTGGCGGGGGAGACCGCAACGCTGCTCCGGGCCGGGAGGTACGACGATGCCGTGTCGGCGGCGGGAGAGTTTCGCGATGTCTTCGGGCCCGAGCGGTACTGGCTCGAGCTCCAGGATCACGGCCTCGAGGAGCAGCAGCAGGTCAACCGGGATCTGGTGCGCCTCGCCCGCGATCTCGGGGTGCCGCTCGTCGCCACCAACGACTGCCACTATCTCCTTCCCGACGATCACTTCGCCCACGACGTCCTCGTCTGCATCCAGACCGGCAAGAGCATCCACGCCGCCGATCGGATGCACTACTCGCCCCAGCACTACCTCAAGACGCGCGAGGAGATGTCCCGGCTGTTCTCGTGGGCGCCGGAGGCCGTGGAGAACAGCCTGGCGATCGCCGAGAGGTGCCGCGTTGCTTTCGAGAAGCAGCCGAACCATCTCCCGAATTTCCCCGTTCCTCCCGGCTTCGATCTCGACGGCTATTTCGAGAAGGTGGTCAGAGACGGTTTCGCCTCGAGGACCCCGGCATGGCGCGCGGAGCGCGAGGCGGGTCGGCTCCGCCATTCGCTCGACGTTTACCAGGAGCGTCTCAACAGAGAGATCGCCACCATTCGCGAGGTCGGCTTCGCCGGCTACTTCCTCATCGTCTGGGATTTCATCCGGTTCGCCCGCGAGAGCGGGATCCCCGTAGGACCGGGACGGGGCTCGGCGGCGGGCTCCCTCGTGGCGTACTGCATGCGGATCACCGACATCGACCCGGTGGAGCATGACCTCCTCTTCGAGCGGTTCTTGAATCCCGAGCGGATCAGCCTTCCCGACATCGACATCGACTTCTGCTTCCGCCGCCGGGAGAAGGTCATCGACTACGTGATGGAGAAGTACGGCCGGCCGAACGTGGCGCAGATCATCACGTTCGGCACCATGGCCGCGCGCGCCGTCATTCGCGACGTGGGGCGGGGCCTCGAGATCCCCTACGGCGAGGTGGACCGGATCGCCAAGCTCGTTCCCCAGCAGCCGGGTCTCGAGATCACGATCGACAAGGCCATGGCCGAGGTGCCGGCGCTCCGCCAGGCGTACGACCAGGACGCCACGGTCCGGCAGCTCCTGGACGTGGCGCGCCGGCTCGAGGGTCTGGTGCGGCATGCTTCGACGCACGCCGCCGGAGTCGTGATCGCGCCGCGCCCGATCGTCGAGTTCGCGCCGCTGCACCGGGGGACGAACGAGGAGATCACGACCCAGTTCGCCAAGGACGACATCGAGTCCATCGGACTGCTCAAGATGGACTTCTTGGGGCTCAAGACGCTCACCCTGATCGATGCCGCGGCGTCGTCGATCGAGGGCGCCACCGGCGCGCGCCCGGACGTCCCGAATCTTCCCCTGGACGACCGGGCGGTGTACGAGCTTTTCGCCAAGGCTCGCACCTCCGGCATCTTCCAGTTCGAGTCCGAGGGAATGAGGGACATCCTTCGGCGCCTGAAGCCCGAGCGCTTCGAGGATCTGGTTGCGTTGAACGCGCTGTACCGTCCCGGTCCGATCGGCGGCGGCCTGATCGACGACTTCATCAAGGGTCGGCACGGAAGGGTGAAGGTCGAATACCCCCATCCGCTCCTGGAGGACATCCTGGGCCCCACGTATGGGGTGATCGTCTACCAGGAACAGGTCATGCAGATCGCGTCGCGGATGGCCGGTTACTCGCTGGGGGAGGCGGATATTCTGCGGCGCGCCATGGGGAAGAAGCAAAGGGAGGTCATGGCCGCGGAGAGGCAACGGTTCATCGAGGGCGCGAAGGCGAACGGCGTGAAGGCGGGCGAGGCCGGGAAGGTTTTCGACCTCATGGAGTTCTTCGCAGGCTACGGCTTCAACAAATCCCACTCCGCCGCCTACGCGCTCGTCGCGTACCAGACCGCCTGGCTCAAGGCGCATTTCCCGATCCACTTCATGGCGGCGCTCCTGACCACGGAGAAGGACAATACCGACAAGCTCGTGAAGCACGTGAACGAGTGCAGGGAGATGGGGATCCCCGTGGGACCGCCCGACGTGAACTCGTCGGGACTCGACTTCACGGTGGAGGGAAACGGGATCCGCTTCGGACTGTCCGCCATCAAGAACGTCGGGGAAGGCGCGATCCTTTCGCTGCTCACCGCCCGCGAGCGGACCGGGATCTTCGCGTCGCTGCGCGAGCTGTGCCGCGAGGTGGATCCGCGCGCGGTGAACAAGAGGGCGCTCGAGGCGCTCATTCAGTCGGGTGCCCTGGATTCGCTGGGAGCGCGCCGTAGCCAGATGGCCGCGGGGCTGGACGCCGCCCTGGAGTGGGCGGGCCGGATCCGGTCCGATCGGGAGGCGGGCCAGGCCAGTCTCTTCGGCGTGGACGGGGGGGGCTCCCCGGGATCGTCGCGAGAGGAGGTTCTGCCCGAGCTCGCGGAATGGGACGAGAGGACTCGGCTCGCCTACGAGAAGGCCACCGTCGGCTTCTACATCACGGGGCACCCTCTCGAGGCGTTCCGCCCGCTCCTCCAGGGCTTCGCGACTCATACGACCGGCCGGCTCCGCGAGACGGCGACGAGTACGGAGGTGGCGGTGGCGGGGATCATCACGGATCTCAAGCGCAAGAAATCCAAGAAAGGGCAGTGGTGGGCCTCGCTGCAGCTCGAGGATCTCGAAGGGCTGGTGGACGTGCTCGTCTTTCCCAAGGCGTACGAGTCCTGCCAGAATCTTCTCCAGGACGACCACCCGGTCCTGGTCGTCGGCCGTCTCGAGGCGGAGGAGGATCGCCTCAGGGTTTTCGCCACCACGCTCAGCCCCCTCGAAGGGCTGAGGGAGCGTCACGCGGATGCGGTCCAGATCCAGCTCGATGCGGGGGAGATCGACGAGGACCTCGTGGAGCGGCTTCGACGCGCGGTCCTGGGCCACCGGGGAGACAAGGCCGTGTACCTCGAGGTGGTCCGACCGGGAGGGTATCGTCTCGTCGCGCGGGCCGAGCCGGGGCTAGAGGTATCCCCCTCGCAGGCCCTCACGACGGCGCTGGAGGCGGTGGTGGGACCCGGAAGGGTCCGCTACCGGGGCCGGCGTCCGGCGCATTGAGCGGGTCGTCCGCGAATGGTAGGATAGGCGCTTTGGCCGGGGCCGGGCGCCACAGGAGGTTCCCGTGGCCGCGACGGGGGCACGGACACGGGAGGCGGTCGCCCGTCTTCCGCGGAGCGATCCATGGTGTTCAAAGGCAGGCGTACGTTCACATCGGAGTCGGTGACCGAGGGTCACCCGGACAAGGTGGCAGACCAGATCTCCGACGCCATCCTCGACGCGATCCTCAGAGAGGACTCCGAGGGGAGGGTGGCCTGCGAGACGCTCCTCACCACGGGCCTTTGCCTCATCGCAGGCGAGATCACGACCCGGGGCTACGCGGATCTGCCCAAGGTCGCGCGGAACACGCTACGCGAGATCGGCTACACCGACGCGTCGTTCGGGATCGACGCGAGCTCGTGCGCGGTCGTTTCCACGATCGACGAGCAGTCCCCGGACATCGCGATGGGCGTCGACACCGGCGGCGCCGGAGATCAGGGGATGATGTTCGGCTACGCGTGCCGCGAGACCGAGGAGCTGATGCCGCTGCCCATCAGCCTCGCTCACCGGCTCGTTCGGCGGCTCGCCGAGTGTCGCCGGAGCGCGGTCGTCGGGTTCTTCCGTCCCGATGGCAAGTCACAGGTCACCATCGAGTACGAGGGAGACACACCGCTGCGGGTCGATACCGTGGTCGTGTCCACCCAGCACGACCCCTCCGTCGCTCACTCCGTGCTCGAGGAGGCCGTCCGCGAGGTGGTCGTCCGCCCGGTGATCCCCGAGCGGCTCATGGATTCCAAGACCAAAGTGTTGGTGAACCCCACGGGTCGCTTCGTGACGGGCGGCCCCCAGGGGGATACCGGTCTCACGGGACGCAAGATCATTGTGGACACGTACGGGGGCATGGGGCACCACGGGGGAGGCGCTTTTTCGGGCAAGGATCCCACGAAGGTGGACCGCTCGGCCTCCTACATGGTGCGGCACGTGGCCAAGAATCTCGTGGCCGCGGGGCTCGCGGACCGCGTGGAGGTGCAGATCGCCTATGCCATCGGGGTGGCGGAGCCCGTGTCGATTCATGTGCAGCACTTCGGCACGGCGAAGGTGTCGGATGAGAAGCTCGTGGAGCTCATCCGGGCCCATTTTCCTCTGAGCCCCCGGGGCATCATCCAGTATCTCGATCTCCGGAGGCCGATCTATCGGGCCACGGCGGCCTACGGCCATTTCGGCAGAAGCGAGGCGGGTTTCACCTGGGAGAGTACCGCTCCGGCGGACACCTTGAGACGGGAGGCGGGGGTCTGACATGGCGAAAAGGTTGAGCGTGGTGGAGGGCCGAATGCCGGCCCATGACGTCAAGGACCTGCGCCTCGCCCCGAGCGGACGCGAGCGGATCGAATGGGCGGACAGGATGATGCCCGTCCTGCAGGGGATCCGCGAGCGGTTCGAGCGCGAGAAGCCCCTGAGGGGCCAGAGGATCGCCGCCTGCCTCCACGTGACGAGCGAGACGGCGAACCTTGCCCGGACCCTCAAGGCCGGGGGGGCGGAGGTCGCGCTGTGCGCCAGCAATCCGCTGTCGACCCAGGACGACGTGGCCGCGGCTCTGGTGCGCTCGTACGGCGTGTCTACCTTCGCGGTGAAAGGCGAGGACCACAAGCGCTACTACGGCCACATCGCGACCGTGCTCGGCTTCGGTCCGACGCTCACCATGGACGACGGGGCCGATCTCGTCTCGAGCCTCCACTCTCAGTACCGCCGGTTCCTTTCCGGCGTCCTCGGAGGAACCGAGGAGACCACGACCGGAGTGGTTCGTCTGCGGTCGATGGCCGCGCAGGGGGTGCTCGAATACCCCATCATCGCGGTCAACGACGCCGTCACCAAGCACTTCTTCGACAACCGTTACGGAACCGGACAATCCACGATCGACGGAATTGTCCGCGCCACGAACTTCTTGCTCGCCGGGATGAATGTCGTCGTCGGGGGGTACGGCTGGTGCGGGAAGGGGATTGCGCTGCGCGCGCGAGGGCACGGCGCCAGCGTGATCGTCTGCGAGATCGATCCGGTGGCGGCCCTGGAGGCCGTCATGGACGGATTCCGTGTCCTCCCCATGGCGAGAGCGGCCCGGGAGGGGCAGCTCTTCATCACGGTCACCGGGAACAAGGGCGTGCTCCGGGAGGAGCACTTTCGAGTCATGCCCGATGGTGCCGTGGTGTGCAACTCGGGACACTTCAACGTCGAGGTCGACATCTCCGCTCTCGAGAAGATGGCGCGATCGCGCCGGCGAACCCGCGAGTTCGTCGAGGAGTTCCACCTGAAGGACGGTCGGCGAATCTACCTTCTGGCGGAAGGGCGTCTCGTCAATCTTTCCGCCGCGGAAGGGCATCCGGCCGCGGTCATGGACATGAGCTTCGCGAACCAGGCGCTCTCGTGCGAGCACATGGTGCGCCACCACGGGCGCATGGGCCGCGCCGTGGTTCCGGTACCCGTGGAGATCGATCGGCAGATCGCGAGGCTCAAGCTCAGGAGTCTCCACATTGCCATCGACCGACTCACCCCCGACCAGAAGCGTTACCTCGCTTCATGGAGCGAGGGAACCTAGCCTGCGACCCCTGGGAAGGCGGGCCGCGATGGGGGCCTGTTTCGCCCTTGTCGTCTGGTGTGCCGCCGGAATTCGTACGCTCGATCCCGCAGTCGAGTTCGGCGTCCTTCACGTACCCTCGGCTCAGGCGCTTCAGTGGAGGACCGAGCGCTCGCTCGTCGTCGCCCCGCCCGGCCTGCTGACATTCGTACGCTATCCCAGAAATGCGGTGGAGCTCCCTCTTCCCCAGGCCGAGGATGCCATGGTCCAGGGAGCCAACGGGACGCGTTTCGGATTCCGCGGACAGGCGACCATCCAGATTCGACCGGAAGCCTGGCGCGACGCGGCGGCCGCGTCGTCGGGGCGAGGGATGTCGGGTGTTCTCCTTTCCGCCACGAAGGCAGCGGGAGGCCGCTTGACCGTTGCCTCCGCGAGCCGCGGCGTGAAGAGGCCCGCGCTCGCCCGCGAGCTCGAAACGGTGCTGGGTGAGGAGCTGTCGGCGCGAGGCGTCGACCTGAGACGGTTGAGCTTCGCGGCGCTGGACTATCTGGCGGTGCCGGTGGGATCCAGGGCTCCGCCCGCAGCCGACACGAAGCTCCTCGTGGTCGGTCTCGACGGGGCCGACTGGGCGATTCTCGACCCGCTCCTCCAGCAGGGGAGGATGCCCAATCTCGCGCGCCTCATCGCGAAGGGGCTCCGCGCAAAGCTCCTGTCCATCAGCCCGACGCTTTCTCCCGTCGTGTGGACCACGGTCGCAACCGGGGTGGAGCCCTCCCGGCACGGTATTCTGGACTTCCTGATCCAGGATCCGAAAAGCGGACAGGGGCAGCCCGTGACCTCGGTGCAACGGCGAGCGCCGACGGCCTGGGACATCCTCTCCCGAGCGGGTGTCCCGGTGGGCGTCGTCGGATGGTGGGCCACCTGGCCAGCGGATCCGCTGCACGGCTACCTGGTCTCGGATCGGATCGCCTACCAGCTGTTCGGCTACCGATCGGACATCGAGCAAGCGGAGGGGAAGACCTGGCCCGACGACCTGTACTCGGAGCTCCGGCCCCAGATCGTCCTGCCGGACCGGATCGCCTGGGACCAGGTCGTCCCCTACCTCTCGGGCTCCCGCCGCACGCGGGACGAATTCGATTCGGAGGAGCAGAAGATGCTCGACGATTTCCGGACGCTTCTGGCGGCCGGAGAAACGTACTTGAGCATCGCTTTGTACGCGCGCAGACGGTTCGCGGCCGATTTCGAGGCGGTGTATTTCGAGGGAACCGACACGGTGGGACACCTCTTCATGCCGTACCGGCCGCCCCAGCGCAGCGGCGTGAGCGCTCGCCGGTTCCAATCCTTTTCGAGCATCGTCGACCGATACTACGAGACGGCGGACCGCTATCTCGGCAGGCTCCTCGAGGACAGGGGAGAGGACTGGACCGTCCTCGTGCTCTCGGACCACGGTTTCGCCTCGGATGCGACCCGACCGCTCACCACCGACTCGCGGATCGGCCACGGGCCGGCCGCAGACTGGCATCGTCGCTTCGGGGTCCTCGTTCTCTCGGGGGCCCACGTACGTCCGGGTGCGCGGCTGGAGGAAGCGAGCGTGTACGACATCGCGCCGACCGTCCTTGCCCTGTTCGGCCAGCCGGTTCCGGCGTCCTGGCCCGGCCGGGTGCTGGGCGATGCCATCGAGCCGGAGTTCGTGGCGCGCTACCCGGTCCGTTTCCGGCAGGACGAGCCGGAGCGGGAGAACCTGCTCGGCGAGGAGGGACTCGCGGCGTCCGACCCCGCCGCCGCCGATCTCCGGGAGAAACTGACCAATCTCGGGTATGTCGGAGGGGGCGACGGCACGCAGGTCTCCGTGAGCGCGTTCAACAACACGGGGGTCGCCTTGATGGCCGAGGGGAAATACGAATCTGCCGTGGAGCAGTTCCGCAAGGGACTCGCGGAACAGCCGCGGCAGCCGAACCTCAGGGTGAACCTCGGCCTGGCCCTCCGAATGCTGGGAAGAACCGGGGAAGCCCGGACCGAGTTCGAGCGGGCCATGGAGTTTCCGGGCTCCCGCCGCGCCGCGGGCCACCAGCTCGCGCAGATCGCTCTCGACTCCGGCGAGTACGGAAGCGCTGAACGGTATCTGCGCGAGATCCTGGAGGAGGAGCCCGGAGCATCCGAGGTACGCAACACCCTCGGCCTCGTCCTGGAGAAGGAGAGTCATCTGGCGAGGGCCGAGGCCGAGTACCGCCGCGCAGCGGAGGAGGATCCCAACGCGGCCCAGCCCCGGAGCAACCTCGGGAATCTCGCGAGGGCGCGGGGCGACCTCGAGACGGCAGAGTCCTGGTACCGGAAGGCGATCGAAGCCGACCCCTATTTCATGGGAGCCTACAACAACCTCGCCCTAGTGTATCAGGAGGAGGGGCAGCTGGAAAAGGCAATCGACCTCTACGCACGCGCGCTTGGGAAAGCACCCGGCAACGCCATCGTCATGAACAACCTGGCGAGCCTCTACTACGCCCGGGGAGACATGGAGGAAGCGCGCAAGCTGTGGGAGAGATCGATCCAGGTCGACCCGAAGTACCCGTCACCCTTGAACAACCTCGGCGGGATCGAGATCGCGGCACAGAACTTTGCCAAGGCCGAAGAGCTCCTCCAGAAGGCCCTGACCCTCGAGCCCGGCTACGGCGACGCGAGGATCAACCTGGCCTTGATCCGTCAGGCGCAGGGGAGGCCCGACGAGGTTCGCGCCGAGCTGAAGAAGGCGGCGGGGGATCCAAGATCCCGGGTGGGTGCCCTGACACAGCTCGGGATGTTCGAGCTTCAGACCGGAAGTCCCGAGAGCGCCCTTCCCCTCCTGCGGGAGGTCCGTGTGCGCAACCCGAGGAACGCGAACCTCTTGAATGCGCTTGGGGAGGCGTGCCGTCGGCTCGGACGAAGGGAGGAAGCCGCCGAAGCGTGGCGCGGCTCCCTTGCCATCGATCCCGGGCAGGAAGAGGTCCGGCGCGCTCTCGAGGCTCTGGGAGGGTAGGGATCCAGAAGCCGGAACGCGCCAGGTTTCTCAGGTCCTCACGTAGAGCATCAGGTACGCTCCCAGAAACCCGTAGACGACGTTCGGCGCCAGTGCCGCCAGGAGGGGAGGAAGGATCGTCTCCAGGCCAAGAGCCTGAAAGACGGCAAGGGTCGCCCAGTACACGATCACGAGAACGAGCGACACGCCGACCCCGTAGAGGGAACCGCTTCGTCCCCCCCGGAACGCGAACGGCAGGCCCAGGAGGAGCATCACGAGCGGCGTGAGCGGCTGCGCCAGCTTCCCGAAGTAGCCGACGCGCAGACGCGTCGTATCGTACCCGCTTCCCCGGAGACTTCGGATCTGCTGCCCAAGCTCCTCGAGGCTCATCTGATCGGGAAGGTCGCTCCCGAGAGTGAGAGACGCCTCGCGGCGGGAGAAGCTCTCCGGAGGGTCGAGCGATACCGCCTGGGATCCAGCGAGCACGGCAAAGCCGTCCTTGTTCGGCACGCCTTCCGGCATGGTCCAACGCCAGCCCTTCTCCATCTCCCACGCGCTCCCGCTCCAGTGGGCAGACGTTGCGTAGGTCTGCTCGACGATCTTCAGCCCCAGGGGGTCGAGGCGCAAGGCGCTCAGGCCCTGGAATTGGCGCTGTGCCGGGTCGTAGAATCGATAGTGGTAGAGTCGGCCCTGCGTCCCGAAGGTCCAGCGACCTCCGCCGGGTGACCCGTATCCGTAGCTGCGAGGGGTTCTCCCGAAGATTTGGTCACGCACCTCCTGCGCTTTGCGGTTCGTGACGGGCGCGATTTGATCCTGGATGACGAACAGCAGTCCGCACAGGAGCAGCGTCACGGCAACCACGGGAACGACGGCCCGCCTCATGCTCATCCCAGCGGCCTTCAGGGCGGTGAGCTCGCCTTTCCGTGAGAGAAGCGTGAAGCTGACGACGCCGGCCACGAGACACGCCACGGGAAGAGCGAACTGGAGCATCCCTGGAGCGAAATACTTGAAGTACCGCCCAACGAGCGAGAGGGGCTGACGATTCTGGAGGATCCCATCGAGCAATCCCTTGAGCTCGACGATGCTGTACACGAGATACGCGGACAGCAGGGCCAGCAGGAGGACTTTCAGGTACTGGAAGACGAGGTAGCGGTCCACCCGACCGAGCAAGCCGACGACGGTCATCACGGCGGTCGCGAGGACGATCAGCGGAAGCACGCCACGCCCGAGCTGGCCGGAGTCCGAGAGGGGTTCGGGCACCACTTTCCGAAGCGTGTGGGCCACCGCGTAGAGAACCAATGCCGCTGGAACCAGGAGGAAACCGGTGCCGAGGATGAGGCGCCGGATCCCTGAACTCGCGCTTGGAGGGCTCGTGGGGCCGGGAAAGGCGCGTTCACGCAGGCGGGTGACGCGTTCCGCCCAGGCCTGCACGAAACCGGCAGTCCTTCCCCCTCGCGTCTTGGCGGCCATGCGCAGATGGGCGTAGAGGACCCAGACGAGCATCGCCAGATTCGCCCCCCAGGCCCCGAGGAGGACTGGAATGCGTCCTCGGCTAGCCTGATTCCGAGTCACGATGAACAGGACCCAGTACACGAAGACGATCGCGAGGCTCAGGGCGAAGCCCGCACCCTTCCCGGACCGAGCGTGGTTGATTCCCAACGGCATCGCCAGCAGCGCGAAGAGCAGACACGCGACCGGAAGAGCAAACCGCTGCTGGGTCTCGAGGCGCACGGCGCGTTCCCGGTGGGGCCGGATCACCGCGCTCGGCTCCTCGCGCGCTGCTGCCTGCTCGGCGAACAGCGCCTCGAGGTCCATGTCCTGAACGGTCTTTCGACGGGGACCCTGGGGAGGACGGAGATAGCTCGGAGGCTTGAGAGGAAAGCGGTATCTCGCAAAACGGGTCGCGATGTAGGTGTCAGGGCTCCCCGGTCTATAGGAATAGTGCATTCCATCTTCGAGGTCGACCTCGAGGACGCCCTTCACGGCCCCCGAGGAAAAGAGGCGGCCCCGGCGGGCGAGGATGACCTGCTCGGCGTCGTCCGGACCGGATGCGGTTTGATGCACGAAAACCCGCTCGAGGGTGCCCTGACCGCCGGGAAGAATCTCGTCCACGAAGAGGACGACTCCCGGCAAATCGTCGTAGAAAACCCGAGGGCGCAGATCTGCCGCGAGGGTCGACGTCGCCAGGATCCGGTCCAGAAGGCTCTTCGAGGCGAAACTGGCCCTGGGAACGACTTCGGCATAGATGAACAGGGCCACCGAAGTCGCCAGGAGCCCATGAAGGAGAACCGGCCGGACAAGGAACGGCGGCCCCAATCCGGCGCTCTGGATCGCGACCCACTCGTGGTCAGAGGAGATCCGTCCGGTCGCGATCAGAGTCCCCAGGAGGGTCGCCATCGGAATGGTGAGGACAAGGACCTTGGGAACCTGAAACACGAACAATTGAAAGACGAGATCCCACCCAAGACTCTTCCCGACCGCCTGTCGGGCAACGAGAAAGAACTCGTTCATCAGCAAGGTGAAGGTGTAGAGCGCGAGTCCGAAGATGGTGGGAAGGATCAACTCGCCCAGAAGGTAGGCGTGGAGGCGCCGCGTCCGGTAGTGAAAGGAAAGAGGTTTCAGCAACGTCCGATAAGATACATTATGTCAACCAATGGCCACCACGGAACCGCAGAACCCTCACGTCTCGCGAAGGCCGGCCCAATCCACCCCGGAAGCCAGCCCTTCCCGCCCATTTCCCTCTCTGGCCTCCCCCTCAGCCGCGACCTCGCGCATGAGCTGCTCCACGATCTGCTGCAGCGCCCGAACGAGCTCCATCCGATCCACCTCCGCCTTGCCGAAGGTGAGGCGGACCCGGAACGACTCGTCCGCGGGCTCGAACCGAAACACGAAGTTCCGTGGCCTCGAGGTCCGACCCTCTTCCTGTCCGAACCGCCGAGCCTCCTCTCGGGTGATCCCATCGCCCGAGATCCGATCAATCAGCTCGTGCATCCTCTCCGAGGTCTCCTGCCGGACCACCTGCAGCAGCATCGACTTGCTGTCGATGTCGGCCTGCCGACATCGCTCCCGGATCTCGTCCGGCATCCGGTTCAAGCTGAGGGCCTCCGTGATTGCCGTCCTCGACTTGCCCAGCTTCCGGGCGATCTCGTCGTGCGTGTACCGGAACTGCTCGCACAGCCGCTGGAGCGCCCCGGCCTCCTCAAAGGCCGAGAGGTCTTTCCGCTGGAGGTTCTCGATCAGAGAAATCTCAAGCATCCCTCTGGCGTCGACGTCGACCTCGATGCACGGCAGGTGGCGCAGCCCGGCCAGTCTGGCAGCCTGGTACCGACGCTCACCCGCGATGATCTGGTAGTTTCCCTCGTGGCTTCGCACCAGGATTGGCTCCAGGATCCCCTTGTCCTTGATGGAGGCGACCATCTCGGCGAGATCGCCCAGGTCCTTGCGTGGCTGGTGAGGATTTGGCTCGATCCGCTCGATGTCGATCAGACGGCCCACCGCCTCCGAGTGTTCGGAAGTGATCGCCTCGACGAAATGGCTGTCATGACGCATTCGCTTCTCGGGCGGAAGCCCGCGGAGTTTAGACACGGCCGATCACCTCCTCGGAAAGGCTGTAGTACTCGATGGCACCCGACGAGCTGGGAGCGAAGGTGAAAATGCTCTGCCGATAGGCTGGACTCTCCTCGAGACGCACGCTCTTCGAGATGGTCGTCCGAAACACTTTCTCTCCGAACACCTTCTTGATCTGGGTGAGAATGTCCCGTGCGAGAATCGTCCTGCGGTCATGAAGCGTGATCACCACGCCAAGGAAACGCAGGTCGGGGTTCGGGCGCGCCCGGATCTTCTCGTACGTCTCCAGAAGGTCGTCGGTCCCCTCGAGTGCGAAGTAGGAGGACTGGATCGGGACCAGGAGATGCGTTGCGGCCACCAGGGCATTCACGGTCAGGATCCCGAGCGTCGGTGGACAGTCGATCACGATGTAGTCGTACAGATCCTTCACGTGGTCGAGCTTGTCTCGCAGCCGAAAGTGGCTGTCAAACTCCCCCAGGAGCTTTGCGTCCACCTTCGCCAGGGAGATCCGGGATCCAAGAATATCGAGCTCATCATGCTGCGTCGTCCGGACTACCTGGGCGACCGTAGTCTGGGGATCGACGAGCAGCTCGTACATCGACAGATCCACCTCGGCCGGATCGACGAACGAGATGGTGGCGTTTCCCTGCGGATCTAGGTCTACCAGCAGCGTCTTGAGCCTCTTCTGTGCAAGCGCCGCCGCGAGGTTGATCGCGGTTGTGGTTTTTCCGACCCCACCCTTTTGGTTGGCGATTGCGACGATCATAGCGGCCATGGTGCCATCCGTGCGTCGAGAGGCCCGTGGAGGCCTCCGGTTCCTTTGACCGCGGTGGCGCTGTTACCACCGCATGTGGGGCTTCGCCTCCCTGTCCACCCCACGATCTAGCGGAGACGCGTGAACACGAAGAAGGCGGAGTGTACCCTCGGCCTGCGACGAATGTCAACCGAGAGGAAGCTCGATGGGAAGCGTGCGGGAGAAGAGAGGCGGGACCGCTACATCTCGTACTTGCCGAGCTCTTCGGGGTCGACCTGCTCGAGCCAACGGCGAAGGCGCTCCGGCTCGTCGATCTCGCGGTCTTCTCCGTCGACGCTGGAGCGCTCGAGAACCGCCTCCTCGACGAAGATCGGGACGTCCGCACGGAGGGCGAGCGCCATGGCATCGCTTGGGCGCGCGTCGATGGCGAGGTGCTCTCCGTTTCTCTCCAGGTGAATGAGGGCGAAAAAGGTGTTGTCCTTGAGCTCCGTGATGACGATCTTGTCGACCCGCGCCTTGAGCCCGTCGATCACGTTCCGGAGGAGATCGTGGGTCATCGGGCGTGGAGAAACGACTTTTTCGAGCTGTGTGGCGATGGCGTTCGCCTCGAAGATCCCGACCCAGATGGGAAGAACAGCATCCCCCTGTGGATCCTTCAGGATGATGATCGGCATGTTCGACACTGGGTCGATCATGAGTCCCTTGATCCTCATCCTAACAGGCATGTTCACCCACCCCCCGGGCGGCGGACACTACTCAGCCGCCCGGATTCGTCGAGCAGGGAGAATATATATAGCCTTCGTCACGCTGGGTCAAGCGCGGCGCATCGCATTTCGCCCCGCAGCGCGTACGCGGAGGCAGCGCGAATCCGAACCCGTTCCATCCGACCCGGAGACGAAGAACCGGCGAAATTGACCAGTCGATTCTCGGGAGTTCGACCGCACCACTCACCTTGGTCCCGCTGGCTCGGCCCCTCCACGAGAACCAGGACTTCTCTGCCGGTCCACTCCCGGTTTCGCGTCTCCTGGATCTGTTTCTGCCTCTCGTGAAGGCGTCGGAGCCGCTCGAGTTTCATGCCCGGTCTGACGGGATCGCAGAGCTCCGCCGCGGCGGTATGGGGACGGCTCGAGTAGGTGTAGGAGTACACCGTATCGTACTGGACCTCGTCGAGGAGTGAGAGCGTCGCCTCAAAGTCCTCCTCGGTCTCCGTTGGGAATCCCACGATCACGTCCGTGCCGAGGGCGAGCCCCGGGATCCGTCGCCGCAAAGCATCGACCCTCCGGAGGTACCCCTCCCGGTCGTAGCCCCGCTTCATCGCCCGGAGTACCGACGTCGAGCCCGACTGTACGGGCAGGTGAAGGTAGGGGCACACTCTGGGTTGGGAGGCGGCCATCGCATCCATGAGCCGTTCCGACATTTGCGCGGGATGCGAGGTGGTGAAGCGAATGCGCTCGATCCCCTCCACCTCTGCCGCCCTTGGAAGGAGATCCGCAAGGGACTTCCCGGATCCGTCGCGATAGGCGTTGACGGTCTGCCCCAGAAACTCGATCTCCACCACACCCCTCGCGGCGAGATGTCGGACTTCGGCGAGCACGTCCTCGATATCACGGCACACTTCCCTGCCCCGGGTCCGAGGCACGACGCAGAACGTGCAGGCGTGGTTGCATCCCTCCACGATCGTGACGTAGGCCTTCGCCGGGCTCGCGCCCTGCCGGCGGATCCGGTCGAACGGGAACCGAATGGAGTCGTCTCGAACCTCGATGTCCGTGATCCGCGAAGGCTCCCGCGAGGAACGAGCGTGGAGGATCGCCTGGGAGAGGGTTCCCGTGGCACGGGGTCCGATGACGATGTCCACGTGCGGGGCGCGCTCGTAGATGCGTGCGCCTTCCTGCTGGGCGACGCATCCGCAGACCCCCACGACGAGATCGGGATTGCGCCGCTTGAGGGGCCGGAGACGACCCAGTTCCGAGAAGACTTTCTCCGCGGCTTTTTCCCGTATGGCGCACGTATTCAGCAGGATCACGTCCGCGTCCTCGGAATCGGTCGCCGGGCGGTACCCTTGCTCCTCGAGCGCGCTCGCGAGCTTCTCCGAATCGTGGACGTTCATCTGGCAGCCCCAAGTCAAGATGTAGTACTTGCCCGCGCCGCCATGGACTCCACGGTTCTCGTCCGGAGGTGTCATGCCGTGTCAGAATCGACCCTGGAGCTTGCTCCAGGTGCCAGGCAGGTCCTCGGGAAGAACGCGCGTGCCGCCCGAGACCGTCATGAAGTTCGTGTCCCCCGACCACCTCGGCACGACGTGGAGGTGCAGGTGGTCGGCGATCCCCGCCCCGGCACACGTGCCGAGGTTCATCCCGAGGTTGATCCCTTCAGGCCGGTAGACCTCGAGCAGAACTTTCTCGACACGAACGGCGAGGTCGAACATCTCTGCGATCGACCCTGCGGAAAGCGCGGAGAGGCGCGCGGCGTGCTGGTAGGGGACGATCATCAAGTGGCCTGTGTTGTACGGGTAGATATTGAGAACCAGGAAGTGATGCCGGGCCCTCTGCAGAATGAACGATCGAGCGTCGTTCGAGGAATCCTCCGCGGCCAGATCGCACAAGACACAACTCTCGCTGGATCGGGCATGGGTCACATAGGCCTGACGCCAGGGAGTGAAAAGATGGTCCATGTCAGGATGCGAGAATCAGCTATCGCCCAACGGCTCCAACACGGAGCCTGGGGCGGGTGGAATGGGAACGCGCTCCTCCTCTGCCCCGTTGATGACGTCCTTGAGCTCCTTTCCAGGCTTGAAATAGGGAATCCTCTTCGACGGAACCTCCACGCGGTCTCCCGTTTTTGGATTGCGACCCTGCCGGGACCGTCGTCTGCGAACCCGGAAGCTCCCAAAGCCGCGAAGCTCGATCTTGTCGTCGTGCTGGAGCGCGCCGATGATCGCGCCGAAGAGGGTGTTGACCACGACCTCCGCGTCCCTCTTGCTGAGGTTCGAGACCCTGACGACTTCTTCTACCAAGTCGGCCTTGGTCATCTCGTGCCTCCGCGGTCCTCAGTCCTCCGACTCTCCCGGCTCCCCGGAGGCATCCGGAGGGGCGCCTCGCCGAAACATCTGGGGATCCATGAGGTCCCCGAGTGTGGCGCTCCCGTCGTTCTCCTGCTGGCTTTCCTGGTAGGACTGGAATGAATCCTCGGGCGCATCCAGTGCTGCCTTGATGGAGAGCCCGATCTTCTTCTCGGTGACGTCCATCTTGATGATCTTCGCCCGGACCTCCTGGCCCACCGAGAAATGGTCCTCGGGTTTCTCGATCCTCTCCTTCGACATCTCGGAGACATGGACCAAGCCCTCCACTCCCTCGAAGAATTCCACGAACGCGCCGAACTCGGCCATGCGCACGATCTTCCCGGCGAGGATGTCGCCGACGCCGTGCGTCCGGAAGAAGTCCTCGAGCACGTTGGGCTGGAGTTGCTTGATTCCCAGCGACAATCTCTGATTCTCCGAGTCGATCTTGAGGATGACCGCCTCGACGTCGTCGCCCTTCTTCAGAATCTCGCTGGGATGCTTGAGCCGGCGGGTCCACGACAGGTCCGAGATGTGCACAAGACCGTCGATCCCCTCCTCGACCTCGACGAAGGCGCCGAAGTCCGTGATGTTGCGGACCTTTCCCCGGATGGTATCGCCGACGCGGTACTTGGTATCGATCATGTCCCAAGGATTCGGCTCGGTCTGCTTGAGGCCGAGGGACAGGCGCTTCGCCTCCTGGTCCGTGTCGAGAACCACGCACTCGACCCAGTCCCCGGCGTTGAGGATCTTGGATGGGTGCTTGACGCGCTTCGTCCAGGACATCTCGGACACATGGATGAGCCCCTCGATCCCCTCCTCGACTTCGACGAAGGCGCCGTAGTCCGTGAGGCTGACCACCTTCCCGCGGATCCGCGTCTGAGGCGGGTACTTGTGCGCCGCCGTCTCCCAGGGATCGATCTGAAGCTGCTTGAAGCCCAGGGACACGCGCTCACGCTCGCGGTCGAACTTGAGCACGACCACGTCCACCTCGTCTCCGATCTGGAACTTCTCCGACGGGTGATTGATCCGTCCCCAGGCCATGTCGGTGACGTGAAGAAGCCCGTCGATTCCGCCCAGGTCCACGAACGCCCCGTACTCGGTCAGGTTCTTGACGACGCCCCGGATGATCTTTCCCTCCTCGAGATCCTCGAGGGTTTTCTTCTTCTTCTCGGCGTTCTCCTCGTCGAGAACCGCCTTGCGGGAGAGCACGATATTCCCGCGACGCTTGTTGACCTTGATCACCCGCATCCGGAACTGCTGCCCCTTCAGCGCGTCCAGATTCCTCACCGGTCGGATGTCCACGAGGGAGCCGGGAAGAAAGGCCGGGAGCCCGATATCCACCTTCAGGCCGCCCTTGATTCGATCGACGACTCTGCCCAGGATCGGCTCGCCGGTTTCGTACGCCTTCTCGACCTCGTCCCAGATTCGCATTCTCTCGGCCTTGTCCTTGGACAGGACCACGTAACCGTCGGCGTTCTCGCTCTTCTCGAGCAACACGTCCACCCGATCCCCGACCTTGACGTTGAGCGTGCCGTCCGGAACACGGAACTCCTCAACATCGATCACTCCCTCGGACTTGAAGCCGATGTCGACGATGACCTCCTTGTCGAGGATCTTCAGGACCTTGCCGGTGACGACCTCTCCCTCTTTCAGCGACTTCAGGCCCGCCTCCCAGCGGTCGAGGGCCTGGCCGAAGTCCTGGGCGTCCTCGAGATCGCTTTGCTCCTCCACGGAAGGGATTCCATGGCTCGGTGTCGCAGAAGAAGGGGTAGGGGCGTTCACGTCCGGGTCGTCCTCTGGCGTGTGCTGTTGCGTGTCCATAGCGCGGATTCGTACCTCCTGCGGGGTCCTTCCGCCAGGCCGACGGGGCGGACACCGTTGTTGCCCGTGCCGGCAGGATCGGGCTGTCGGTCCTCACCACCGGTGTGCCGACAAGCTCGTCATGGTAGACAAGCGAGGACCGGATGTCAAGAACAATTGCGTTTTCAGCAGATTACGGGCGATCGACCCCGCGTTGGCGGGCAGGTCTTGGGGGAGGTTCTCCCGTGGCACGGCGAAGCGTCCGAAGTTCCGCCGCCGTCAGGTTTCGATAGCGACCGGAAGGCAAGCTCCCCAGCTCGATCCCCCCGAAGCCAATTCTGCGGAGCTTCAAGACCGGGTACCCGAGTGCAGCGAACATTCGGCGAACAAGATGCTTCCGTCCCTCGTGCACCCTCGCTTCGAGCCAGCTGTTCGTTCCAGCCTTTCTTAGATCGATCCGGGCCGGGAGGGTCCTCCGGCCGTCGAGCAAGACCCCGGCCGCGAGCTTTCCCCGAGCCTCGGCGTCCGGCTGCCCCTTCACTTTGACTAGGTAGGTCTTCTCCACGCCTCGGCTCGGGTGCATGAGCGCGTGCGCGAGGTCCCCGTCGTCCGTCAAGATCAGCAGGCCTTCGCTCTGGTAGTCGAGCCTGCCCACGGGGAACACGCGCCTTGGCACGTCGCCCAAGAGATCACGAATCGTCGGGCGACCCCGCGGATCGGACAGAGTCGTGAGGTAGCCCCTTGGCTTGTGGAGTACGAGATAGGCCCGTTCCGAGGCCCGGAGACGGAGCCGCTCTCCGTCGACGCGGATCGCATCGGTGCTGGGATCCACCTTGGTCCCCAGTTGAACGGCGACACTTCCGTTGACGCACACCCGCCCTTCGAGGATCAGCGTCTCTGCCGCCCTCCTCGAAGCGACGCCCGCCGCGGCGAGTACCTTCTGGAGCCGCTCTCTCACGCTTCGTCGGAAAGGTCGAACTTCGCGTCTTCCAGGGCCTCCACCCCAACGTCGTCGAAGGTTGCCTCCCCGGGTGGATTCCGGGGGGCGGCCACGCCCTCCAGGTTCCCCAGGATCTCGTTGAACTCGTCGATCGGGGGCAGATCCCCAAGCGCGTTCAAGCCGAAGTGGACGAGAAAATGTCGGGACGTACCGTAGAGGAGCGGAGAGCCCACGATCTTCTTCTTTCCGAGGATACGGACGAGCTTTTTTTCCAGGAGACTCTTGAGGGATGCCGTGGAATCCACTCCACGAATCGCCTGGATCTCCGGTGAGGTGATCGGCTGCCGGTAGGCCACGATGGCCAAGGTCTCGAGCCCCGCTGGAGACAGTCGGGTCCGATTGCGCTGGCGGAAGAACTGGCGAACCCACGGTCCCACCTCGGCCCGGGTGGCCAGGCGAAGTCCTCCGGCGACCCGCTCCACCTGGAGCCCTGCGCCGCGACCCCGGTATTCCTCGGCGAGCGCGGCCACGGCCTCCTCCACGAGGGATTCTTGCACTCCACCGAGAGCCCACGCGATCTCTTTCACGGGAACCGGCTCGCCCGCAGCGAACACCACCGCCTCCACCACGGCTTTCAAGAGGTCCTGTGGAGGCT
>Ga0247727_10001187_pt1 | contig 63536 bp, 59 predicted proteins | sample WisWelCaveWW1625_FD_202498 | JGI IMG/M metagenome (GOLD analysis project Ga0247727, IMG submission 202498) | Biofilm microbial communities from Wishing Well Cave, Virginia, United States - WW16-25 | ecosystem: Environmental > Aquatic > Deep subsurface > Groundwater > Cave microbial mat | place...
CAAATTCGAGCGCACCAAGCCGCACGTGAACGTGGGCACGATCGGGCACGTGGACCACGGCAAGACGACGCTGACGGCGGCGATGACGCACATTCTGGCGAAGAAGTACGGGGGCGAGGCGAAGAACTACGACCAGATCGACGCGGCGCCGGAGGAGAAGGCGCGCGGCATCACGATCAACACGGCGCACGTGGAGTACCAGACGGAGAAGCGCCACTACGCGCACGTGGACTGCCCGGGGCACGCCGACTACATCAAGAACATGATCACCGGGGCGGCGCAGATGGACGGGGCGATTCTGGTGGTGTCGGCGGCCGACGGGCCGATGCCGCAGACGCGCGAACATATCCTTCTCGCGCGCCAGGTCGGGGTGCCCTACATCGTGGTGTACCTGAATAAAGCCGACATGGTGGACGACAAGGAGCTCTTGGAGCTGGTGGAGGTGGAAGTCAGGGAGCTGCTGTCGAAGTATGAGTTTCCGGGGGACAAGGTGCCGGTGGTGATCGGCAGCGCGCTCAAAGCGCTCGAGGGGGAGGATTCGGAGCTCGGGGTGAAGTCGGTGATGAAGCTCGCCGAGGCGCTCGATGCGTACATCCCGACGCCCAAGCGCGAGATCGACAAGCCGTTTCTCATGCCGGTGGAGGACGTGTTCTCGATCTCGGGGCGCGGCACGGTGGTGACCGGGCGCATCGAGCGGGGCATCATCAAGGTGGGCGACGAGATCGAGATCGTGGGCATCCGCGCGACGCAGAAGACGGTGTGCACGGGGGTGGAGATGTTCAGGAAGCTCCTGGACGAAGGCCAAGCGGGCGACAACGTCGGCATTCTCCTCAGAGGCACCAAGAGGGAAGAGGTCGAGCGCGGCCAGGTGCTGGCCAAGCCCGGCAGCATCACCCCGCACGCGAAGTTCGAGTGCGAGGTCTACGTCCTGTCCAAGGAGGAGGGCGGACGCCACACCCCGTTCTTCAACAACTACCGGCCGCAGTTCTACTTCCGCACCACCGACGTCACCGGGAGCGTGGAGCTCCCGAAGGGCACCGAGATGGTGATGCCCGGGGACAACGTGAAGATGGTGGTGACGCTGATCACGCCGATCGCGATGGAGCAGGGGCTGCGCTTTGCCATCCGCGAGGGCGGCAAGACCGTCGGCGCGGGTGTGGTTGCGAAGATTATCGAGTGAGCACCAGGGGCATAGCTCAATTGGCAGAGCGTCGGTCTCCAAAACCGAAGGTTGGGGGTTCGAGACCCTCTGCCCCTGCCAGCTGATGATTGACAAGGTAAAGCTCACCGCCGCGGCGGTGATCGTGGCGCTGGGCGTGTGGGGTTACTACTGGCTCGGCGACGCGGCGCTGGTGCTGCGCGTCCTCGCCGTGGTGGCCGGGCTGCTGGCGGCGGGGGCGGTGGCGTGGTGGAGCGAGCCGGGCAAGCAGTTCGCGGTGTTCGCGGGCGAGTCGGTGGCGGAAGTGAAGAAGGTGGTGTGGCCGACGCGCAAGGAGACGATACAGACGACCGCGGCGGTATTCGCGTTCGTGGTGGTGATGGCGGTTTTTTTGTGGATCACCGACAAGGGATTGGAATGGCTTCTGTACGACCTGATCATGGGTTGGAAAAAATGACCGCAGCGGGAAACAAGCGCTGGTACGTCGTGCACGCCTACTCCGGGTTCGAGAAGTCCGTGCAGCGCGCGCTCGAGGACCGCATCAACCGCGCCGGGATGAGCGACAAGTTCGGCAAGATCCTGGTGCCGGTGGAGGAAGTGGTCGAGATGAAGGGCGGGCAGAAGCACATGTCGGAGCGCAAGTTCTTTCCCGGCTACGTGCTGGTCGAGATGGAGATGAACGACGACACCTGGCACCTGGTGAAGAACACCAACAAGGTCACCGGCTTCGTCGGCGGCACCGCCACCAAGCCCGCCCCGATCCCCGAGAAGGAGGTCGAGGCGATCATGCAGCAGATGCGCGAGGGCGTGGAGAAGCCCAAGCCCAAGGTGCTGTTCGAGGTCGGCGAGATGGTGCGCGTGAAAGACGGCCCGTTCACCGATTTCCAGGGCACGGTCGAGGACGTGAACTACGAGAAGAGCCGGCTGCGCGTCGCGGTCACGATTTTCGGGCGCTCGACGCCGGTCGAGCTCGAGTTCGGTCAAGTGGAGAAGGCGTAGCTAGGAGAAAAGCGTGGCAAAGAAGATCGTCGGATTAATCAAGCTGCAGGTGCCGGCCGGCAAGGCGAACCCGTCGCCGCCGATCGGCCCCGCGCTCGGCCAGCGCGGCCTGAACATCATGGAATTCTGCAAGAGCTTCAACGCCCAGACGCAGAAAGTCGAGCCGGGGCTGCCGCTGCCGGTGGTGATCACCGCGTACGCCGACAAGAGCTTCAGCTTCATCATCAAGACGCCGCCGACCACGGTGCTGATCAAGAAGGCGGCGGGGATCGAGTCGGGCAGCGCGCGCCCGCACACCGACAAGGTCGGCAAGATCACGCGCAAGCAGGTCGAGGAGATCGCCAAGGCGAAGATGCCCGACCTCAATGCCGCCGACCTGGAGGCCGCGATGCGCATCGTCGCCGGCAGCGCGCGCTCGATGGGCGTGATCGTGGAGGGCATGTAATGCCGCACATTTCCAAGCGCAGGAAGGCCGTCGCTTCCAAAGTGGATCGCAACAAGACCTACAACGCCATGGACGCGCTCAAGCTGATCAAGGAAACCGCGACCGCCAAGTTCGACGAGGCGGTCGACGTCGCGGTGAACCTCGGCATCGACGCCAAGAAGGGCGACCAGACGGTACGCGGCTCGGTGGTGCTGCCCGCCGGCACCGGCAAGAAGGTGCGCGTCGCGGTGTTCGCCCCCGGAGACAAGGGCGCGGCCGCCAAGGCGGCCGGCGCGGACATCGTCGGCATGGAGGACCTCGCCGAGCAGGTCAAGGCCGGCAAGATCGATTTCGACGTGGTGATCGCGGCGCCCGAGGCGATGCGCGTGGTGGGGCAGCTCGGCCAGATCCTCGGGCCGCGCGGCCTGATGCCCAATCCGAAGGTCGGCACGGTGACGCCCGACGTCGCCGGCGCGGTGAAGAACGCGCGCGCCGGCCAGGTGCAGTTCCGCGCCGACAAGACCGGCATCGTGCAATGCACGATCGGCCGCGCCTCGTTCACCCCCGAGCAGCTGAGAGACAACCTTGCCGCGCTGGTCGACGCCCTCAACAAGGCGAAGCCGGCGGCGACGAAAGGCATTTTTCTGAAGAAGCTTTCGGTGTCGAGCACGATGGGGGTCGGCGTGAAAGTCGACCCCGCATCGCTTTCGGCACAGCAATGACTTTGGTGGCAGTTGCTGTCAAAGACCGTAGGAGCGCCCGCATGGGCTTAATCGAGTTTCGTCCTACGCAGACGGCGTTCCTGATTCCGGGTCCGCCGTTTCATAGCAGGAAGGAGGCAGGCCTTGGGTCTTAGTTTGGAGCAGAAGCAGGCGGTGGTTTCGGAGGTCGCGGCCAAGCTCGCCGGCGCGCAGGCGGTCATCGTCGCGGAATACCGCGGCCTGAACGTCGAGCGCGTGACGCAGCTGCGGGCGAAGGCGCGCAAGTCCGGGATCTACCTGCGGGTGCTCAAGAACACCCTCGCGCGCAGGGCGATCCGGGGGACGCCGTTCGAGAAGCTGTCCGAAAGCATGATCGGGCCGCTGATGTACGGCATCTCGCAGGACCCGGTCGCCGGCGCCAAGGTGCTCTCCGAGTTCGCAAGGGAGAACGAGCTTTTCGTCATCAAGGCGGGCGCGATGCCGAACGCCATGATGTCCGCGCAGGACATCAAGGCGCTCGCTTCGCTGCCGAGCCGCGAACAGCTCGTCGCCACGCTGCTCGGCACCCTGCAGGCCCCCATGGCGAAGCTGGTGCGCACCCTGAACGAGGTGCCCGCCAGGTTCGTGCGGACGCTCGCCGCCGTGCGAGACGCTAGATCAGGAACCTAATTTTTTCGGGAGAACGAAAGCACATGGAACGCGCACAGATTCTGGAAGAGATTTCGAAGATGACCGTCCTCGAGCTGTCGCAGCTCATCAAGGATATGGAAGAGAAGTTCGGCGTGTCCGCGGCCGCCGCGGTCGCGGTGGCGGCGCCGGCCGCTGCCACGGGCGGCGCGGCGAAAGCCGAGGAGCAGACCGAGTTCACCGTGATGCTCACCGCCGTGGGCGACAACAAGGTGAACGTGATCAAGGCGGTGCGCGAGGTGACGAGCCTCGGCCTGAAGGAGGCCAAGGACCTGGTCGACGGCGCGCCCAAGCCGGTGAAAGAGGGCGTGTCGAAGGCCGATGCCGAAGCGGTGCTGAAGAAGCTCACCGACGCTGGCGCGAAGGCTGAAATCAAGTAGTGGAACTTGTGACCCCGGGAACGGTCTCAGGACCCTCCCGGGGGTTTTGCGTTCATAGGAGTTTGCATGACCTATTCGTTGACCGAGCGTAAACGCATCCGCAAGAGCTTCGCGAAGCGCGCCATCGTGCAGAAGGTGCCGTTCCTCATCGCGACCCAGCTCGAGTCCTATACCGGCTTTCTCCAGGCGCATGTCGCGCCCGAGAGCCGGAAGAACGAAGGGCTGCAGGCGGCGTTCACCTCGATCTTCCCGATCGTCAGCCACTCGGGCAACGCCAAGCTCGAGTTCGTGAGCTACTCGCTCGGCGAGCCGCCGTTCGACGTCAAGGAATGCCAGCAGCGCGGCCTCACCTACGCCAGCCCGCTGCGCGCCAAGGTGCGCCTGGTGATCATGGACAAGGACGCGCCCAAGCCGACCACCAAGGAGGTGAAGGAGCAGGAGGTGTACATGGGCGAGATCCCGCTCATGACCACCACCGGCTCGTTCATCATCAACGGCACCGAGCGCGTGATCGTCTCCCAGCTGCACCGCTCGCCGGGCGTGTTCTTCGAGCACGACCGCGGCAAGACGCACTCCAGCGGCAAGCTGCTGTTCTCGGCGCGCGTCATCCCCTACCGCGGCTCGTGGCTCGACTTCGAGTTCGACCCGAAGGACATCGTGTTCTTCCGCGTCGACCGGCGGCGCAAGATGCCGGTGACGATCCTGCTCAAGGCGCTCGGCTACACGCCGGAGCGGATCCTCAAGGAGTTCTTCGCCTTCGACGGCTTCCACATCGAGAAGGACCACGTGCTGTTCGAGGTGGTGCCCGAGCGCCTGCGCGGCGAGGTGGCGCGCTTCGACATCACCGACAAGTCGGGCAAGACCATCGTCGCCAAGGACAAGCGCATCACGGTGAAGCACATCCGCGACATGGAGTCCGCGGGCATCAAGCGCATCGCCGCGCCCGACGAATTCATCCTCGGCCGGGCGCTCGCGCACAACGTGATCGCCGCCGACAGCGGCGAGATCATCGCCAACGCGAACGACGAGATCACCGAGACGCTGCTCGCCCGGCTGCGCGAAACCAGGATCGGCAAGCTGCAGACGCTGTTCACCAACGATCTCGACCAGGGCCCGTACGTGTCGCAGACGCTGCGCGCCGACGACACCGCCGACATGCAGGCGGCGCGCGTCGCGATCTACCGCATGATGCGCCCCGGCGAGCCGCCGACCGAGGACGCGGTGGAGGCGCTGTTCAACGGCCTGTTCTTCGCCGAGGAGCGCTACGACCTCTCGGCGGTGGGCCGCATGAAGTTCAACCGCCGCATCGGCGCGCCCTCGGAGTCGAGCTGGCAGCTGCGTTTTCGCAGCGTGGCGCTCTCCAAGGAGGCCGACGCCGAGCTGCGCGCCTACTTCAAGCAGGTGCCCGAGCTCTCGCTCGGCAAGGTGAGCCTGGAAGGCGCGGCGAGCGAAGCCGACGCGCAGGCCGCGGTCGACAAGATGTTCCACGACCTGCGCTCCAAGGGCGTCGACCGCAACAAGCTCGAGGTCAGGGTCGAGAACCGCCTGACGCTCTCCCCGCGCGACATCGTCGAGGTGATCCGCATCCTGGTCGAGCTGCGCAACGGCCGCGGCGAGATCGACGACATCGACCACCTCGGCAACCGCAGGGTGCGCTCGGTCGGCGAGCTCGCCGAGAACCAGTTCCGCGCCGGCCTGGTGCGCGTGGAGCGGGCGGTGAAGGAGCGGCTGTCGCAGGCGGAATCGGAAAACCTGATGCCGCACGACCTGATCAACGCCAAGCCGATCTCGGCGGCGATCAAGGAGTTCTTCGGCTCGAGCCAGCTGTCGCAGTTCATGGACCAGACCAACCCGCTGTCCGAGATCACCCACAAGCGGCGCGTCTCCGCGCTCGGGCCGGGCGGCCTGACCCGCGAACGGGCCGGCTTCGAGGTGCGCGACGTGCACCCGACGCACTACGGCCGCGTGTGCCCGATCGAGACGCCGGAAGGCCCGAACATCGGCCTGATCAACTCGCTCGCGCTGTACGCCCGGACCAATAAATATGGGTTTCTGGAAACCCCGTACAGAAAGGTCAAGGACAGCAAGGCGACCAACGAGATCAACTATCTGTCGGCGATCGAGGAAGGCAACTACGTCATCGCGCAGGCGAACGCCTCGCTCGACAAGAGCGGCAGGCTCACCGACACGCTGGTGTCGTGCCGCTTCAAGAACGAGTTCGAGCTGAAGTCTCCCGAGGAAGTGCAGTACATGGACGTGGCGCCCTCGCAGATCGTCTCGGTCGCGGCCTCGCTCATCCCGTTCCTCGAGCACGACGACGCCAACCGCGCGCTGATGGGCTCGAACATGCAGCGCCAGGCGGTGCCCTGCCTGCGGCCGGAAAAGCCGCTGGTCGGCACCGGGGTCGAGCGCACCGCGGCGATCGACTCGGGCACCTGCGTCATCGCCCTGCGCGGCGGGGTGGTCGACTACGTCGACGCGAACCGCCTGGTGGTGCGCGTGCACGACGACGAGACCGTGGCCGGCGACGTCGGCGTCGACATCTACAAGCTCACCAAGTACACGCGCTCCAACCAGAACACCAACATCAACCAGCGCCCGATCGTGAAGCAGGGCGAGCGCATCGCGAAAGGCGACGTGGTCGCCGACGGCGCCTCGACCGACCTGGGCGAGCTGGCGCTCGGCCAGAACATGCTGGTCGCCTTCATGCCGTGGAACGGCTTCAACTTCGAGGATTCGATCCTCATCTCCGAACGCGTGGTCGGCGACGACCGCTTTACCTCGATCCACATCGAAGAGCTGACCGTCGTGGCGCGGGACACGAAGCTGGGTCCGGAGGAAATCACCAGGGATATTTCCAATCTGTCGGAAGCGCAGCTCGCCCGGCTCGATGAATCGGGCATCGTGTACATCGGCGCCGAGGTCGAGGCGGGCGACGTTCTGGTCGGCAAGGTCACGCCCAAGGGGGAAACGCAATTGACCCCCGAGGAAAAGCTCCTGCGGGCCATATTTGGAGAAAAAGCCAGCGACGTGAAGGACACTTCGCTGCGCGTGCCCTCGGGCATCTCGGGCTGCGTGATCGACGTGCAGGTGTTCACGCGCGAGGGCATCGAGCGCGACAAGCGCAGCCAGGCGATCATCGAGGACGAGCTCAAGCGCTACAAGACCGACCTCGCCGACCAGATGCGCATCGTCGAGTCGGACACCTTCGAGCGCCTGGAGCGCCTGCTCACCAACAAGACCGCCAACGGCGGGCCGAAGCGGCTCACCAAGGGCGCCAAGGTCACCAAGGACTACCTCGCCTCGGTCGAGCGCTTCGACTGGTTCGACATCCGCCTGGCGAACGAGGAAGCCGCGGCGCAGGTCGAAGGGCTGAAGGACTCGCTGGCGCAGAAGCGGCGCGAGTTCGACGCCATGTTCGAGGCGAAGCGGAAGAAGCTCACCCAGGGCGACGAGCTGCCGCCGGGGGTGCTGAAAATGGTCAAGGTGTACGTCGCGGTGAAGCGGCGCCTGCAGCCCGGCGACAAGATGGCCGGGCGCCACGGCAACAAGGGCGTGATCTCGAAGATCACCCCGGTCGAGGACATGCCGCACATGGCCGACGGCACGCCGGTGGATATCGTGCTCAACCCGCTCGGCGTGCCCTCGCGCATGAACGTCGGCCAGATCCTCGAGACGCACCTCGGCTGGGCGGCCAAGGGCCTGGGCCTGAAGATCGGCGAGCTCCTGAAGCAGCAGCATAAGGACCTGCGCAGGACCGTGGAGCGCATCTACAGCGGCCGCGAGGAGGACATCTCGAAGCTGACCGACGACGAGATCGTGCAGCTCGCGCAGAACCTCAAGGAGGGCGTGCCGTTCGCCACGCCGGTGTTCGACGGCGCGGCCGAGAGCGAGATCAACGCCATGCTGGAGATGGCCGGCCTGCCGCAGTCGGGCCAGGTGCAGCTGTTCGACGGCCGCACCGGCGAAGCCTTCGACCGCAACGTCACGGTGGGCTACATGCACATGCTCAAGCTGCACCACCTGGTCGACGACAAGATGCACGCGCGCTCGACCGGGCCGTACTCGCTGGTCACGCAGCAGCCGCTCGGCGGCAAGGCGCAGTTCGGCGGCCAGCGCTTCGGCGAGATGGAAGTCTGGGCGCTGGAGGCCTACGGCGCCGCGTACACCCTGCAGGAGATGCTGACGGTGAAGTCCGACGACATCACCGGCCGCACCAAGGTGTACGAGAACATCGTCAAGGGCGACCACAAGATCGACGCCGGCATGCCCGAGTCGTTCAACGTGCTGGTCAAGGAAATCCGCTCGCTCGGCATCGACATCGATCTGGAGAGGTACTGATGAAAGCCCTTCTTGAGCTCTTCAAGCAGGTCCAGCAGGACGAGGAGTTCGATGCGATCAAGATCGGGCTCGCCTCGCCCGAGAAGATCCGCTCGTGGTCCTACGGCGAAGTGAAGAAGCCCGAGACCATCAACTACCGCACCTTCAAGCCCGAGCGCGACGGCCTGTTCTGCGCCAAGATCTTCGGGCCGATCAAGGACTACGAATGCTTGTGCGGCAAGTACAAGCGCCTCAAGCACCGCGGCGTGATCTGCGAGAAGTGCGGCGTCGAAGTGACGCTGGCGAAAGTGCGCCGCGAGCGCATGGGCCATATCGAGCTGGCGAGCCCGGTGGCGCACATCTGGTTCCTGAAGAGCCTGCCCTCGCGCCTCGGGCTGGTGCTCGACATGACGTTGCGCGACATCGAGCGGGTGCTGTACTTCGAGGCCTATGTGGTGACCGACCCCGGCCTGACGCCGCTCAAGCGCACGCAGCTCCTCACCGAGGACGACTACCTCGCCAAGGTCGAGGAATTCGGCGACGACTTCTCGGCGGCGATGGGCGCCGAAGGCATCCGCTCGCTGCTGCGCTCGCTCGACCTCAACAAGTCGATCGGCGACCTGCACAAGGAGCTCGAGGCCACCAGCTCGGACGCGAAGATCAAGAAGTTCGCCAAGCGCCTGAAGGTGCTCGAGGGCTTCAAGAACTCCAACATCAAGCCCGACTGGATGATCATGGAGGTGCTGCCGGTGCTGCCGCCGGAGCTGCGTCCGCTCGTCCCGCTGGACGGCGGCCGCTTCGCCACTTCCGACCTGAACGACCTCTATCGCCGGGTGATCAACCGCAACAACCGGTTGAAGCGGCTGCTCGAGCTGAAGGCACCGGAGATCATCGTGCGCAACGAGAAACGCATGCTGCAGGAAGCGGTCGACTCGCTGCTCGACAACGGCCGCCGCGGCAAGGCGATGACCGGCGCCAACAAGCGGCCGCTCAAGTCGCTCGCCGACATGATCAAGGGCAAGGGCGGGCGCTTCCGCCAGAACCTGCTCGGCAAGCGCGTCGACTACTCGGGCCGCTCGGTGATCGTGGTCGGCCCGCAGCTCAAGCTCCACCAGTGCGGGCTGCCGAAGAAGATGGCGCTCGAGCTGTTCAAGCCGTTCATCTTCAACAAGCTGGAGCTGCTGGGGCTCGCCACCACCATCAAGGCGGCCAAGCGCCTGGTCGAGCAGGAAGTCGCCGAGGTGTGGGACATCCTCGAGGAGGTGATCCGCGAGCACCCGGTGATGCTCAACCGCGCGCCGACGCTGCACCGCCTGGGCATCCAGGCGTTCGAGCCGGTGCTGATCGAGGGCAAGGCGATCCAGCTCCACCCGCTGGTGTGCGCGGCGTTCAACGCCGACTTCGACGGCGACCAGATGGCGGTGCACGTGCCGCTGTCGCTCGAGGCGCAGATGGAAGCGCGCACCCTGATGCTCGCCTCGAACAACGTGCTCTCGCCCGCCAACGGCGAGCCGATCATCGTGCCGTCGCAGGACATCGTGCTCGGCCTGTACTACGCCACGCGCGAGCGCATCAACGCGAAGGGCGAGGGCATGAGCTTCGCCGACCTGGCCGAGGTGCACCGCGCCTACGACTCGCGCCAGGTCGAGCTGAACGCCCGCGTCTGGGTCCGGATCAAGGAAAAAGAAATTTCGGAAACTGGCGAGACCAGCGAAAAAATCACCCGCTACGAAACCACCGTCGGCCGCGCTCTGCTCTCCGAGATCCTGCCCGCCGGCCTGTCGTTCGAGCTGCTCAACAAGCCGCTCAAGAAAAAGGAGATCTCGAAGCTGATCAACGTCGGCTTCCGCCGCTGCGGGCTGCGCGAGACGGTGATCTTCGCCGACAAGCTGATGCAGGCGGGCTTCGGCATCGCCACGCGCGCCGGCATCTCGTTCGGCGTGCACGACATGTCGATCCCGGCGCAGAAGCCGGAGCTGATCAGGGCCGCCGAGACCGAGGTGAAGGAGATCGAGAACCAGTACACCTCGGGCCTGGTGACCGCGGGCGAGCGCTACAACAAGGTGGTCGACATCTGGTCGCGCTGCGGCGAGCAGGTCGGCAAGGTGATGATGGAGCAGCTCGGCAGCGAGGAGGTCGAGAACCGCAACGGCCGCAAGGTGAAGCAGGAGGCGTTCAACTCGATCTACATGATGGCCGACTCCGGCGCGCGCGGCTCGGCGGCGCAGATCCGGCAGCTCGCCGGCATGCGCGGCCTGATGGCCAAGCCCGACGGCTCGATCATCGAGACGCCGATCACCGCCAACTTCCGCGAGGGCCTGAACGTGCTGCAGTACTTCATCTCCACCCACGGCGCCCGCAAGGGCCTCGCGGACACGGCGCTGAAGACCGCGAACTCGGGCTACCTCACCCGGCGGCTGGTGGACGTGACGCAGGACCTGGTGGTGACCGAGGAGGACTGCGAGACGCAGAACGGCGTCTCGATGAAGGCGCTGGTCGAGGGCGGCGAGGTGGTCGAGGCGCTGAAGGAGCGCATCCTCGGCCGCACGCTCGCCAACGACCTGCTGCATCCCGAGACGCAGGACGTGCTCTACGCCGCCGGCACGCTGATCGACGAGGAGGGCGTGGACATCATCGACAACGTCGGCATCGACGAGGTCAAGGTGAGGACCGCGCTGTCCTGCGATACGCGCTGGGGCGTGTGCTCGAAGTGCTACGGGCGCGACCTCGGGCGCGGCTCGCCGGTCAACGTCGGCGAGGCGATCGGCGTGATCGCGGCGCAGTCGATCGGCGAGCCCGGCACGCAGCTCACGATGCGCACCTTCCACATCGGCGGCGCGGCGTCGCGCACCGCGGTGCAGAGCCACGTCGAGGCGAAGTCCTCGGGCACGGTGCGCTTCACCTCCACCATGCGCTACCTGTCGAACGCCAAGGGCGACAAGGTGGTGATCTCGCGCTCCGGCGAAGTCACCATCGTCGACGACAACGGCCGCGAGCGCGAGCGCCACAAGGTGCCGTACGGCGCGCTGCTCGCGGTCGCCGACGGCGACAACGTGCGCGCGGGCAAGCAGCTCGCCAACTGGGACCCGCACCACCGGCCGATCATCACCGAGTACGCCGGCACGGTGAAGTTCGAGCACGTCGAGGAGGGCGCGACGGTGGCCAAGCAGATCGACGACGTCACCGGCCTGTCCACCCTGGTGGTGATCGACGCCAAGCGGCGCCTCACCGCCGCGGGCAAGGGCCAGCGGCCCTCGGTCAAGCTGATCAACGAGGCCGGCGACGAAGCGCGCATCGCCGGCACCGACCACGCGGTGAACATCAGCTTCCCGGTGGGCGCGGTGATCGCGGTGCGCGACGGCCAGCAGGTGCAGGTGGGCGAGGTGCTCGCCCGCATCCCGCAGGAAGTCTCGAAGACGCGCGACATCACCGGCGGCCTGCCGCGGGTGGCGGAGCTGTTCGAGGCGCGCTCGCCCAAGGACGCGGGCATGCTGGCGGAGGTGACCGGCACGGTGAGCTTCGGCAAGGACACCAAGGGCAAGCAGCGCCTGGTGATAACCGACCTCGACAAGCAGGAGCACGAGTACCTGATCGCCAAGGACAAGCATCTCCTGGTGCACGACGGCCAGGTGGTGAACAAGGGCGAGATGATCGTCGACGGGCCGGTCGATCCGCACGATCTGCTGCGCCTGCTCGGCATCGAGGAGCTTGCGCGCTACATCATCGACGAGGTGCAGGACGTCTATCGCCTGCAGGGCGTGAAGATCAACGACAAGCACATCGAGGTCATCGTGCGGCAGATGCTGCGCCGCGTGGAAATCACCGACCCGGGCGAGACCACGTTCATCACCGGCGAGCAGGCCGAGCGCGCCGAGGTGTTCGAGGAGAACGAGAAGGCCGAGAAGGACGGCAAGAAGCCTGCGGTCTACGCCAACATGCTGCTCGGCATCACCAAGGCCTCGCTGTCCACCGACTCGTTCATCTCGGCGGCCTCGTTCCAGGAGACCACGCGCGTGCTCACCGAGGCGGCGATCATGGGCAAGCGCGACGGCCTGCGCGGCCTGAAAGAGAACGTCATCGTCGGCCGCCTGATCCCGGCCGGCACCGGCCTCGCGTACCACAATATCCGCAAGGCGCAGGCTGCCGAGCCGGTGCTCGCCGAGATCCCCGCGGCAGCCCCGGAAACGCCGGCGGCGGAGGCGACGACCGCGGCCGGGGGCGGCTGAGAAAGCTTGCCCTCCTGGCGGCGCTGCTGTGGGGCGCCGCCGCGCACGCCGAGCTGAGGCCGGAATGGGAGCTCGGCGCGGGCGCCACGGCGTTCACGCTGCCCGACTACCGCGGCTCGGACGAGAGCCGCGCATACCTGTGGCCGTTTCCCTACGTGGTCTACCGTGGCGACAGGCTGCGCGTCGACCGGCAGGGCGCGCGCGGCATGCTGTTCGAGTCCGACCGGGTCGAGCTCGACCTGAGCGTGAGCGCGACCCCGCCGGTCGACAGCAGCAAGAACCGCGCGCGCCAGGGCATGCCGGACCTGGAGCCGACGATAGAGGTCGGGCCGCGGCTCAACTTCATCCTGCTGCGCGACCGCCCGGGTGAGCGCGCGCTCACGCTGCGCCTGCCGCTGCGCGCGGTCATCGCGACCGACCTGTCGCACGCCGAGGGCGCGGGCTGGGTCGCCCAGCCGAACCTCTCGCTGGATGCGCGCCCGGTGTTGTTCGGCGGCAAGTGGAACTTCAGCATGCAGGCGGGACTGCTGTACGGATCGCGGAGCTACCACCAGTACTTTTACGGCGTCGAGTCGCAGTTCGCCACGCCGCAGCGCCCGGCGTTCGAGGGGCGCAGCGGCTATTCGGGCGCCTTCGCCCTCGCCTCCCTCACGCGGCGCATGGGTAGATTCTGGGCCGGCGGCTTTGCCCGCTACGACACGCTCAAGGGCGTGGCTTTCGAGGCCAGCCCCCTGCTGCGGCAGGACTACGCGCTGATGGCCGGCGTGGCGTTCGCCTGGGTGTTCATGGAATCCGCGCGCCAGGTTGAAGTGGACGTCGAGGACTAGCGCTCCGTCAAGGCGCGCTCGCGCGCCCGGTTGACGGGCTTGAGCAGGTACTCGAGTACCGTGCGCTTGCCGGTCAGCACGTCCACGCTCGCGGTCATTCCCGGCATCACGCGCAGCTCGCGGCCCTGGTAGGCGAGGGCGTTGGACGCGGTACGCACGTGCGCCAGGTAGTAGGCCTCGCCCTGCTGCGGCTGCATGGAATCGGCGCTTACGTACTCGATCTTGCCGTCGAGCCCGCCGTAGATGCTGTAGTCGTACGCGCTGAGCTTCACCACCGCGCGCTGCCCGAGGTGCACGAAGGCGATGTCGGTCGGGCGCAGGCGCGTCTCGATGAGCAGCGTCTCTTCCAGCGGCACGACCTCGGCCATCGGGCTGCCGGGCTGCACCACGCCGCCGACGGTCTTGTTGGGGATGGTCCGGATGATTCCCCTGAGCGGCGAGCGCACGGTGGCGCGCGACACGCGGTCCTCGAGGGCCGGCAGGCCTTCGGAGAGCTTGGCGAGCTCGGCGCGCGCCTGCGACAGCTCGACCCCGGACTGCGCCCGGAACGCGAGCTCGCCTTCCTCCATCTTCTTGCGCGCCTCGGCGATCGCGGCGCGCAGCCGCGGCGCGGCGAGGCCCGCCGCCTCCAGCTCGGTGCGGATGCGCGCCGCCTCGCGCTCCTGGCGCAGCAGCTCGATCTCCGACATCACGCCCTGCTTGACGAGGGGCGAGGTGATGGCGATCTCGCGCCGGATCAGGGCCAGGCTCTCGGTCAGCCCCTTCTCGCGGTTCTGCAGCTCGGTGAGCTCGCTCTGGCGCTGGGCGAGCTGCTGGCGCAGGATCTCGCCCCTCCCCGCGACTTCGCGCTGCCGCGAGTCGTACAGCGCGCGCTCGTGGCCGGCGAGCGACGGGCTTCCGCTGGTCACCTCGGCTGGCATCGCGAAACGCGTCCCGTTCGCCTCGGCGTCGAGGCGCGCGATGCGCGCCTTCAGCGCGAGCGCGCCCTGCTCGCCCTCCCGGAACGCGGCGACATACCGCGTCGGGTCGATGCGGATCAGCACCTGGTCCTTCTCGACCACGTCGCCTTCGCGCACCAGGATCTCCGAGAGGATGCCGCCCTCCAGGTTCTGCACCAGCTGCACCTGGCTGTGCGTGATCACCCGGCCTTCGCCGCGCGCGACCTCGTCGAGCTCGGTGAACGCCGCCCAGCCGAGCGCGAAGGCGAAGAACGCGAGGATCACCGCGAGCAACGCGTGCGGCAGCCAGCGCGTGCCGCCCTCGTCGGCGGGCAGCTCGCTCCAGCCGCTGCGCGGCGCTTTCATGCCGCCGCCGCGACGCGGCCCTCCGCCAGCGCCTTCAGCACCGCTTCCTTCGGCCCCTGCGCCACCACGCGCCCGCCGTCGAGCACGATCAGCGAGCTCACCATCGACAGCAGCGACTCGCGGTGCGTGACGACGAGGATGGTGCGCTCGGCGAAGCTTTCGGCGAGGCGCGCCTTGAGCCGCTCCTCGGTCGAGTGGTCGGCGGCGTGCGTCGGCTCGTCGAGCACCAGGATCGGCGGGTCGAGCACGAAGGCGCGCGCCAGCGCCACCGCCTGGCGCTGGCCGCCGGAAAGCGCCTCGCCGCGCTCGCCCACCGGCAGGTCGAACCCCTTCGGATGGCGGTTCACGTGCTCCTCCAGCCCGGCGAGCCGCGCCGCGCGCAGCAGCGCCGCGTCGTCGAGGTGCGGCGCGCCGATCAGCAGGTTGTCGCGCACGCTGCCGGCGAACAGCACCAGGTTCTGCGGCAGGTAGCCGATGTTGCGGCGCAGGTCGATGGGGTCGATCTGGCGGATGTCGGTGCCGTCGACCAGGATGGTGCCCTCGTTCGGCGCGTACAGGCCCACGATCAGCTTGGCGAGCGTGCTCTTGCCCGAGCCCACGCGGCCGATGATGCCGACGCGCTCGCCCTCGCGGATCGTGAACGAGGCGCGGTTCAGCGACACGATCTCCTGCCCGGGGTAGCGGAAGCTCACTTCGCGGAACTGGATCGCGCCGCGCAGCCGCGCGCGGTGGATGAAGGTCTTGTCGGCGGGGCGCTCGACCGGCGCCTGCATGATCCTGTTCAGCGCCGCGAGCGCGCTCATCGCCTGGTGGTAGCGGGTGAGGAGCCCCGCCACCTGCGCGAACGGCGCGATCGCCCGGCTGCCGATGATGCTGCAGGCGATCAGGCCGCCGATGGTGAGCTGGTTCGCGGCGATCAGGTAGACCCCGACCACGATGATGGCAAGCGACACCGCGAGCTGGATGAAGGTGGCGAAGTGGATCGCGGCCGCCGACAGCAGCCGCGTGCCGAGGCTCTCGGTGGCCACGTACTCGACCATGCCTTCCCACTTGCGCTGCAGGTGCGAAGCCGCGCCGAGGCTCTTTACCTGCTCGATCGCGCCGAGCGTCTCGATGATCGCGGCGTGCTTCGCCTCCGAGGCGGCGAACACGCGCCGGATGCGGTCGCGCAGCGGCACCTGCAGCGCGACGCCGAGCGCCAGCACCGCAGGGATGCCGAGCGCGGTGACGAGCGCCATCGGCCAGCCGCCGACCAGCCACACCACCGCGATGAACAGAGCCACGAACGGCAGGTCGATCAGCGTGGTGAGGGTCGCCGAGGTGAAGAACTCGCGCAGCGACTCGAACTCGCGCAGGTTGTTGGCGAGCATGCCCACCGGCTGGCGCGGCTGGTCGAGGCGCAGGTCCATCACGCGCGCGAACAGCGCCGCCGACATCGCGATGTCGGCGCGCTTGCCCGCGACGTCGACGAAGTAGCCGCGCAGCAGCTTCAGCAGCAGGTCGAACACGTACACCACGCCCAGGCCGAGCGCCAGCGCCCAGAGCGTGTCGAACGCGTTGTTCGGCACCACGCGGTCGTACACGTTCATGACGAAGAGCGGCGTGATCACCGTGAACACGTTGATCAGGATCGCGGCCGCGGTCACCTCGGCGTAGATGCGCCAGCTGCGCCCGAGCGCGCCCCAGAACCAGTGGTGGGTGCGCGCGATGCGCTCGGTGGCGGTGCCGGCCTCGAAGCGCAGCTGCTCGCCGGCGAGCACCGCGTAGCCGGCGTAGCGCGCGGCGAGCTCGGCGAGCGGCACGCGGCGCTCGATGCCGCCGCCCTGCGCCGGCGCGATGCGCGCTTCGCTCCCGCTGCGCTCGAGCAGCACGCAGGCCTCGCGGCCCTCGAGCAGCAGCACCACCGGCAGCGCGAGCGCGGGAATCTCCTGGAGCGTGCAGCGGCGCACGTCCGCGGTGAGCCCGGCGCGCTCGGCGGCGCGCGGCACGAGCTTGGGGGTGAGGCGGCCGTCGAGCAGCGGCAGCCCGGCCACCAGCGCCTCGACCGAGACCGGCCGGCCGAGCAGGGCGGCGAGCTGCGACAGCGCCGCGGCGAGCGGGTCAGCGTGCTGCATCGTCCACTTTCTCTTCGGGGATCGAGATGCCGAGCGCGCTCACCAGGGTCCCGACCGCGGCCAGCACGCGGATCTCGTCGGCGGTCACCGCGAGCTGGCCGTTGAGCGCGCTGGCGCGGGCGCCGAACAGCTCGTTCTCCGCGTTGAGCACGTCGAGCAGGCTGCGCTGCCCGATGCCGAACTGCGCGCGGTAGGCCTCGACCACCTGCACGCTGATCTCGGCGTGGCGCTCGAGATCGGGGATGCGCGCGCGGTTCGCGGCGAGCCCCTGCCAGGCCTGCCGCAGGTCGCGCTCGGCGTCGTTGCGCGCGCGGCCGAGGTTCGCCGCCGCCTCGTCGACGCGCGCCTCGGCCTCGCGCACGCGCGCGGCGTCGCTGCCGCCGCGGAACAGGTTGGAGCGCAGCCGCAGCATGAGGAAGCGCTCCTCGTTCAGCCCGCGCACGCCGTCGATGTCGTGGTTGCGGCTCACGCCCGCCTCGAGGTTGAGGCGCGGCGCGACGCGCCCGCGCGCGCTGTCGCGGTCGGCCTGCGCGGCGCTGTGCTCGCGCTCGGCCGCCAGCACCGCGGGATGGGCGGCGACGGTCTCGGCCACCACGCGCTCGAAATTCCCGGGCAGCCGGCCGGCGAGGCCGTCGGGCCGGCGCAGCGCGCCGGGCGCGGCGCCGACGAGGTGGCGATAGCCGGTCTCGCCCTGCGCGAGCTGGCCTTCGAGCTGGGTGAGCTGGTTCTGGGCGAGCGCGAGCCGCCCGGCCGCCTGCTGCAGGTCCGACCTGCGCCCGGCGCCGCGCTCGACCAGCGCGTCCACCTGGCGCACCGTGCGCTCGTGCGTGACCACGTTGTCCTGCGCGAGCGCGACCTGGCCGCGCAGGCGCAGCACCTCGAGGTAGGCGAGCGCGGCGCGCAGCGCCACGTTCTCGGCCGCGTTCGCCACCTGGTAGTTGGCGCCGTCGGCGCGCTCGGCGAAGCGCCGCACCTGGCCGGGGGTGGCGCCGAAGTCGAACAGGAGCTGCGTCACGGTCAGCTCCGCCTCGCGCCGGTTGAGGGTGACGTCCTGGCCCGGCACCACCCGGGTAGCCGGGTTGTCGGTCAGCTCGCGCCCCGTGCCGAGCGTCAGGTCGGCCGACGGGTAGTAGTTGCCGCGCGCCTGGTCGACGAGCTCGGCGGCGGCGCGGCGGCTCGCCTGCGCGGCGCGGAAATCCGGGAAGCGCTTGAGCGCCGAAGCCACCGCCTCGGCCATGGACTCCCCCCAGGCCGGCGCGTGCGCGCCGCCAAGCAGGCACAGGCAGAAAACCGCTCCTACAGGGCGCATTGCCGCAGCAAACTACCACGATTGCCCTATGAACCAGGGTGAACTGCTGCACGAAGTTGCCGATGCTGTAGTGCGTCGCGATTTGTTTCTACTGCCTATAATCGCCCCCATGGGGGTCCAGGAACTCGCGGTAAGAACGGCTGTCGAGCAGGCAATTCGAGTTGATCTTGCGGCGGCGTTTCGCCTCGCGGTGCGCCTCGACCTGCACGAGGGCGTTTGCAACCACTTCAGCGTCATGCTCCCGGACGGCAAGCGGTTTCTCCTCAACCGCTACGGCCTGCACTGGAGCGAGGTTACTGCTTCGAACCTGCTCGCGCTCGACGCCGCGGGCAGGGTGCTGGAAGGCGAGGGCGAGTACGAGAAGACCGCGTTCTACATCCATGCGCGCATCCACGTCGCCAACCCGCGCGCGACCTGCGTGCTGCACACGCACATGCCTTACGCGACCGCGCTCACGCTGCTGGAAGGCGCTCGGCTGGAGATGGTGGAGCAGAACGCGCTGCGCTTTCACGACGACATCGCCTACGACGACAGGTACAACGGGCTGGTGGTCGACGACGCGGAGGGCGATCGCCTCGCGCGCGTGCTCGGCGCGAAGCGCGCGATGTTCCTCGCCAACCACGGCGTGATCGTGGTGGGGCCGTCGGTCGCCGAGGCGTTCGACGCCCTCTACTATCTGGAGCGCGCCTGCCGCCTGCAGGTGCTGGCGCGCTCCATGGGCGGAAAGCTCAAGCCGGTGCGGCCGGATGTGGTTCGAGAGACATACAGGACCCTGTGCGCCGATGCAGCCAAATACGCCGGCGCACACTTCGGCGCGCTCAAGCGCATCCTCGACCGCGAGGAGCCGGCTTATTCCCGCTGAGGAGGTCGCGCTGCGGCCGGCGGTTCCGCGCGACCTGCCGGCGATCCATTCGATCTACGCGCACCACGTGCTGCACGGCCTCGCCTCGTTCGAGGAGGAGCCGCCATCGGTCGAGGAGCTCGAGCAGCGCTATCGCGACGTCCTGAGCCGCAAGCTGCCCTACCTCGTCGCCGAGGCCGGCGGCACGATCGCCGGCTACGGCTACTGCACGCCGTACCGCGCGCGCAGCGCCTATCGCTATGCGCTCGAGGACTCGATCTACGTGCGCCCCGACATGACCGGGCGCGGCGTGGGCAAGGCGCTGCTCGCCGAGCTGGTGCGCCGCTGCGAGGGGCTCGGCTATCGCCAGATCATCGCCGTGATCGGCGACAGCGCGAACCTCGCCTCGATCGCCGCGCACGCGGCGTGCGGATTCCTGCGCGTGGGCACGCTGCGCTCGGTCGGCTTCAAGTTCGGCCGCTGGGTCGACAGCGTGTACATGCAACGGCCTCTCGGTGCGGGCGACGCTAGCCGACCGTAAGAACCACTTTGCCTTTGACTTGACGCGCTGCCATGCGCTTGAGCGCTTCAGCAGCCTTTTCCAGCGGAAATGTTTCCGAAATGTGCGGGCGCAGGCGGCCTTCCTGGTACCACTTCGCAAGCTGGCGCACGCTGTCGCCGAAGCGCGCCGGCTCGCGCCGCGTGAAGTCGCCCCAGAACACGCCGACCACCGCCGCGCCTTTCAGCAGCGCGAGGTTCAGCGGCAGCTTCGGGATCTCGCCCGCGGCGAAGCCGACCACCAGCAGGCGCCCGCGCCAGGCGATCGAGCGGAACGCGGGCTCGGTATAGGCGCCGCCGACCGCGTCGTAGATAACGTCGACACCCTTGCCCTCGGTGAGCGCCTTGATCCGCTCGCGCAGGTCCTCCGACGCGTAGTTGATGGCCGCGTCCGCGCCGTGGCTGCGGCACACCGCGAGCTTGTCCTCGCTCGAAGCGCAGGCGATGACGCGCGCGCCGAGCGCCTTGCCGATTTGTATCGCGGCGAGACCTACGCCGCCCGAAGCGCCTAGCACCAAAAAGGTCTCGCCCGCGGCAAGCGCGCCGCGGTCGCGCAGCGCGTGGTCGGTGGTGCCGTAGGTGAGGAGGAATGCCGCCGCCTGAATGAAGTCCATTCCCGGCGGAATGGGGAATAGCCTTGCCGGTTCGGTCTTCACTTCCTCGGCGAAGGCGCCATAGGTGGTGAAGGCCATCACCCTGTCGCCCGGGCGCCAGCCCTGCACGCCCGCGCCGGCCTCCTTCACCACGCCGGCGAGCTCGCTGCCGGGAGAGAAGGGCAGCGGCGGCTTGAACTGGTACTTGTTCTGGATGATGAGCACGTCGGGGAAGTTGACGCTCGCCGCCTTCACCGACACCACCACCTCGCCCGGGCCGGCGCGCAGCGCGGGCAGCTCCTCGACCACCAGCGAATCGGGCGGGCCGAACTGTTTGCAGAGCACGGCTTTCATCGTAGGCTTGCATTATGCCAACCCTCGCCACCGACGACGGCGTCAAGCTGTACTACGAGGAAGCGGGCAGCGGCACGCCGATCGTGTTCGTGCACGAATTCGGCGGCGACTATCGCAGCTGGGAGCCGCAGATCCGCTTCTTTTCCCGCCGCTACCGCTGCATCGCTTTCAACGCGCGCGGCTATCCGCCCTCCGACGTGCCCGAGGATTTCGAGCGCTACTCGCAGGCGCGCGCGCGCGACGACATCCGCTGCGTGCTGGACGCCCTGGGCATCCAGCGCGCCCACATCGTCGGCCTTTCGATGGGCGGCTTCGCCACGCTGCATTTCGGCATGACCTACGGCTATCGCGCGATATCGATCACCGTCGCCGGCGGCGGCTATGGCTCGCACCCCGCGCAGTACCGCCAGTTCCAGGCCGACTCGAAGAACAACGCAGACCTGATCAAGCGCGAGGGCATGGCGAAGTTCGTCGCGGCCTACGGCCACGGCCCGCAGCGCGTGCAGCTCGAAATCAAGGACCCGCGCGGCTTCGCGGAGTACCTGCGCCAGTTCGAGGAGCACTCGGCGCCGGGGGCGGCGAACACGCTGCTCGGGGTGCAGTGCCGGCGGCCGTCGTTCTACGACCTCACCGCCGAGATGGCGCGCGTGGAGGTGCCGACGCTCATCCTGTCGGGCGACGAGGAGGAACCCTGCCTCGAGGTCAAGCTGCTCATGAAGCGCACGATCCCGACCGCGGGGCTCGCGGTGCTGCCCAAGAGCGGCCACGCCATCAATCTCGAGGAACCGGCGCTCTTCAACCGGCTGCTCGACGACTTCTTCCACCAGGTCGAGGCCGGGCGCTGGGGCAGGCGCGATGCGCGCGCGGTGGTGCCGTCGGTCTATGGACCGGCGGGGAAACCGTGAAGGAAGGCAGGCTGCGGGTTGAAAAACGCGGGCCGGTCGGCTGGATCGTGTTCGACCAGCCGGCGAAGCGCAACGCGATCAACGGCGCCATGTGGCGCGGCATCGCGCCCGCCGTCGCCGGGTTCGACGCCGATGGCGAAGTGCGCTGCCTGGCGTTTCGCGGCGCGGGCACCGAAGCCTTCTCCGCGGGCGCGGATATTTCCGAGTTTGAATCCGTCCGCGCCGAGCGTTCATCCGTGGATGAATATGACAACCTGCTCGACCAGGTGCTGCACGCGATCCAGGACTCGCCCAAGCCGTCGCTGGCGATGATCTACGGCCATTGCCTCGGCGGCGGCCTCGAGATCGCGCTCGCCTGCGACCTGCGCTACTGCGCCGCCTCGGCCCAGCTCGGCATCCCGGCGGCGAAGCTCGGCCTCGCCTACAACGTCGAAGGCCACAAACGGCTGCTCGAGACCGTCGGCCACGCGCGCGCGCGCGAGATCATGTTTCTCGGGCGGCGCTACAGCGCCGAAGAGGCGCTGGCGATGGGATTGGTACACAGGGTCTTGGCCGATGACGGGCTGGAGGGCTTCACCATGGAGGTCCTTCAAACCCTCGCCGAAAACGCCCCGCTGTCGATCGCCAATTCCAAGACCATCATCGAGGAGTACGTGAAGTCCTCCGGCACGCCGGACGCCGCACGCATGCGCGCGGCGATCGAGCGCTGCGCGCGCAGCGAGGACTACCGCGAGGGCCGGCGCGCTTTCATGGAGAAGCGCAAGCCCCGCTTCAGGGGCCGATGAAGATCCGCGCCATCAAGGTGCGCGCGGTGGCGGCGCCGATGAAGCGGCCGCTTCAGACCAGCATCGCCGCCGTCACGGAGGCGCCGCTGCTCCTCATCGACCTCGAGACCGATGCGGGCATCGTCGGGCGCTCTTACCTGTTCGCTCTCGGCAAGCACAACCTCGCGCCGATCGGCAAGCTGGTCGAGGCGATGGCCGGGATGGTGAAGGGCGACGAGGTGGCGCCGCTCGAGCTCGAGCGCAAGCTGCGCGCGAAATACGCGCTGCTCGGCGTGCACAACATCGTGCTCTTCGCCATGGCGGGGATCGACATGGCGGCCTGGGATGCGCTCGGACAGAAGCTCGGCCTGCCGCTCGTGCGGCTCCTCGGCGCGGCGCCGCGGCCGATTCCGGCCTACAACTCCAAGGGCCTCGGCATCCAGCCTTTGAAGAGCCTGGAAAAGGAAGCGCTCGAGCTGGTCGAGGAAGGCTTCCGCGCGGTCAAGTTGCGCCTGGGATGGCCCGAGGCGCGCGAGGACCTGAAAGCCCTGCAAAGCGTGAAAAAGCAGATCGGGCCCGACGTCACCCTGATGGTCGACTTCAATCAGGCGCTCAGCGTCGCCGAGGCGATCCGCCGCGGGCGCATGATCGACGGCGAGGGCGGCGTGTGCTGGATCGAGGAGCCGGTGCGCGCGGATGATTTTTCAGGGTGCAGCCGGGTGCGGCGCGAAGTGCATACCCCGATCCAGATCGGCGAGAACTTCATGGGGCCGGAGCAGATGGCGCAGGCGCTCGCCGCCGGCGCCTGCGACTACGTGATGCCCGATGCGCAGCGCATCGGCGGCGTGACCGGCTGGATGCGCGCGGCCGCGCTCGCCCAGGGAGCCGGCGTGGAGATGTCGAGCCACCTGTTCCCCGAGGCGAGCTGCCATCTGCTCGCCGCGACGCCCACCTGCCACTGGCTCGAGTACGTCGACTGGGCGAATCCGGTGCTGGAGACGCCGGTGGAGCTGAAGGACGGCCACGCGCTGATCCCGGGCGCTGCCGGCCTCGGCCTGAAGTGGAACGAAAAGGCCGTCGCGCGCTTCCTGCTGTGACGTTCAGCCGCCACTTCGCGCATTGGCCGCCGGGGCAACCGAAGTCTCTGGATCTTCCCCGCGAAACCGTCTATCGAAACCTCGAAAACAGTGCCGCGCGCCATCCGCAGCGCGCCGCGATCGACTTCTACGGCAGCCGCTTGAGCTATGCCGAGCTCAAGCGCCAGGTCGACGCGCTCGCCGGCTTCCTGCAGCGGCGCTGCGGCGTCGCGCGCGGCGAGCGCGTGCTGCTCTACGCGCAGAACAGCCCGCAGTACGTCATCGCCTACTACGCCATCCTGCGCGCCGACGCGATCGTGGTCCCGGTCAACCCGATGAGCCGCAGCGAGGAGCTGCGCCACTACGTCGAGGACTCCGACGCCGCCATGGCGTTCGTCGGCCACGATCTGCTGCGCGAGATCGAGCCGCTCGGGCTCAAGCGGCTGCTGCCGATCGTCTATTCCGACTATCTGACCGCGCCGACCGACCTGCCGATCCCCGATTTTCTGAAAGTGCCCGGGCCGCTTGCCTGGAAAGAGGCCATCGACGCCAATCTCCCCCCCGGCCCGCAGCTCGCGGGTCCCGGCGACCTCGCGGTGATGCCCTACACCTCCGGCACCACCGGCAAGCCCAAGGGCTGCATGCATACGCACAGCAGCATCCAGGCGACCACGGTGACTTACCTCTACTGGCGCGGCGCGCAGGAGGCGAGCGTGGTGCTGTCGGCGCTGCCGATGTTCCACGTCACCGGGATGCAGGCCGGCATGAACGCGCCGATCCACACCGCCGCGACGCTGGTGGTGCTGTCGCGCTGGGATCGCGACTGCGCCGCGCTGCAGATCGAGCGCGCGCGCGTCACCACCTGGTCGGCGATCACGACGATGCTGGTCGATTTCCTTTCCAATCCGAAACTCAAGGACTACGACCTCTCTTCGCTCCGCGTCCTCGGCGGCGGCGGCGCGGCCATGCCGGAGGCGCTGGCGCAGCGCCTGGAGCAGGCGATCGGCCTGCCGTTCATCGAGGGCTACGGCCTGTCCGAGACCATGGCGCCGACGCACATCAACCCGCCGCACCGGCCCAAGCGCCAGTGCGGCGGCATCCCGTTCTACAACACGGACGCACGCATCCTCGATATTCAGGATTTTCGTGAACTGCCACCCCACGAGGTCGGGGAGATCGTGGTTCACGGCCCGCAGGTGTTCCGCGGCTACTGGAAGCAGCCCGAGGCGACCGCGCAGGCTTTCATCGAGCACGACGGCAAGCGCTTCTTCCGCACCGGCGACCTCGGCTACTACGACGAAGAGGGTTACTTCTTCATCACCGACCGCCTCAAGCGCATGATCAACTGCTCGGGCTTCAAGGTCTGGCCGGCCGAGGTGGAATCGGCGCTCTATGCGCACCCGGCGATCCAGGAGGCCTGCGTGATCGGGGCGCGCGACGGCTACCGCGGCGAGACGGTCAAGGCGCTGGTGGTGCTGAAGAAAGGCATGCAGGGAAAAACCAGACCCGAAGACATCACCGCGTGGGCGCGCGAGAAAATGGCCGCGTTCAAGGTGCCGCGCGTCGTCGAGTTCGTCGACGAGCTGCCCAAGACCGCGAGCGGCAAGATCCTGTGGCGCCAGCTGCAGGAGGAAGAGAACCGCAAGTCATGAGGCTGGGAACTTTCTTGGCGGGGATGGCGCTCGCAGGCTCGGCTTCGGTCCTGGCTCACGTCCACGAGAAAGGCGACATCCAGGTACGACATCCCTGGTCGCGCGCCACTCCGCCTGGTGCGAAGGTCGCGGTCGCGTACATGGAGATCCGCAACGCCGGCGCGCAGCCCGACCGGCTGCTGTCGGCGTCGACCGCGCTGGCGAAGCGCGTGGAGCTGCACGTCACGCAGCGCGAGGGCGAGGTGCTGAAGATGCGGCCGGCGCAGTCCTTCGAGATCCCGGCGCGCAGCCGCTACGCGCTGCGCCCGGCAGGCCCGCACCTGATGCTGGTGGATATCGCGCGGCCGCTCGAGAAGGGCGAGCGCTTCACCATGACCCTGCGCTTCGAGCGCGCGGGCGAGCTCGAGATCGAGCTGGAAGTTCAGGAGCTGGGATCGCGGCACCCACGACACTGAGCGCGCCATTGACTCAAAACAGGGCTCGCCCAGCCGCCCATGCAATCGCGGCGATGAAGGCCGAGCAGGGGATCGTCAGGATCCACGCCCACAGCAGGTCGCCCGCCACGCCCCAGCGCACCGCCGACACCGACTGTGTCGTTCCGACGCCGACGATCGAGCCGGTAATGGTGTGCGTGGTCGAGACCGGGATGCCGAGCCCGGTGGCGAGGAACAGCGCGATCGACCCCGAGGTCTCGGCGCAGAATCCCCCGACCGGCCGGATCTTGGTGATGCGCTGGCCCATGGTCTTGACGATGCGCCAGCCGCCGAACAGCGTACCCAGGCCGATCGTCACGTAGCACGCGATCACCACCCACGCCGGCACCGATTCGTTCGCGCCGGTGTAGCCCGCGGCGATCAGCAGCATCCAGATGATGCCGATGGTCTTCTGCGCGTCGTTGCCGCCGTGGCCGAGGCTGTACAGCGAGCTCGAAACCAGCTGCAGCCGGCGGAACAGGCGGTCCACCCGGCTCGGCGTGCTGCGCACGAACAGCCACGAGATCGCGAGCATCAGCGCCGCGCCGAGCAGCAGGCCGATGAAGGGCGAAATGAAGATGAACGCCACCGTTTTCAGGATGCCGGCCGGAAGCAGCGCCGAGGTGCCCGCCTTGGCGACGCCGGCGCCGACGATGCCGCCGATCAGCGCGTGCGAAGACGACGAAGGAATGGCGTAGTACCACGTGAGCAGGTTCCAGGAGATGGCGCCGACCAGCGCGCCGAACACGACGTAGTGGTCGACCGCGCCCTGTTCGATGATGCCTTTGCCGACGGTGGCGGCGACGCTGAGCTGGAACACGAACACCGCCACAAAGTTGAAGAACGCGGCGAGCATCACCGCCTGGTAGGGCTTCAGCACGCGGGTGGAGACCACCGTGGCGATCGAGTTGGCCGCGTCGTGGAAGCCGTTCATGAAGTCGAACGCGAGCGCCACCAGCACCAGGGCGACGATCACCCCCAGGCCGATCTGGCCCGCGCCGGCCGCGTCCATCAGGAGTTCTCGAGCACGATGCCCTCGACGACGTTCGCCACGTCTTCGCAGCGGTCGGTGATCGACTCGAGCAGGTCGTAGATCACGCGCAGCTTGATCACCTGCTTGATGTCGTTCTCCTCGCGGAACAGCTTCGACAGCGCGGCGCGCATGACGCGGTCGGCGTCCGACTCGAGGCGGTCGATCTCCTCGCAGCACTTGAGGATGGCGCTGGATTGCTTGACGTTGGTGAGGAGGTTCACCGTGGTCTTCACCCGGTCGCAGCACATCTGGCAGATGTCGGCGAGCTGCTTCGCCTCGGGCGTCACGCGCCGCAGGTCGTAGAGCAGGACCGATTCGGCGACGTCCTGGATCAGGTCGAGGATGTCGTCCATGTTGGTGATCAGCTGGTGGATCTGGTCGCGGTCGAACGGCGTGATGAAAGTCTTGTGCAGCAGCGCGATCGTCTCGTGGGTAATCTTGTCGGCGGCGCGCTCGGCGGCGTCTATGCGCTGCGCGTGCGCCTCGAGCTCGCTGAAGGTGCCGATCATCGCGGCGAGCTCGCGGCTGCCTTCGACGATGCGCTCGGCGTGCGCGTTGAACAGGTCGAAGAACTTGCCCTCGCGGGGCATCAGGCGTCCGAGCATGCCGCTCCCTCCTTTCGAACGATTGTAGTCTCTAGGTCACGTTGACGCGTTGGCCATATAATCCGGCGCAGCCTTTGGATACGGATGGAATGGCCTTCGACATCAAGGATCCGCGCGAAATACCGGCCTACACACTTGGAGAGGCCGCGCATTACCTTGGCGTGAGCAAGTCGACGCTGCGCTCGTGGTTCGCGGGCCAGCGGTATTCGTATCACGGGGAGCGCAGGATGTTCGAGCGGGTGATCAAACCCGCCGACCCGAGTCCGCCGCTCAGCCTCTCTTTCTCGAACCTCGTTGAGGCGTACGTCTTGACCGCAATTCGCCGCAAGCACGACATCGGCCTGCCGACAATCCGCAGAGGCCTGAAATGGCTGGTCGAAAAGCTTGGCGCGAGGCGCCCACTGCTTGAAGAGCAGTTTGCGACCACGGGGGCGCAGCTGCTCGTTGAACGGCTGGGACAGACCATCAACCTGTCCAGGGACGGACAACTCGAAATGGCGGACCTGATCCGGGCGTATCTGGAGCGCGTCGACCGCGACGCGAACGGGCTCCCGATCAAGCTCTATCCGTTCATGCGCTCGCAGCCGCCGCGCGAGCAGCCGCGCACCGTGGTGATCGACCCGCGCGTCTCCTTCGGCCGCCCGGTGGTCGCCGGGACCGCGATCCCGACAGCGGTGCTGGCCGAGCAGTTCAAGGCTGGCGACCTACCCGCGGACCTGGCGAAGGCCTACGGTGCCAACGAAGAAGCCGTCTGGGACGCGATCCGCTGCGAGCTCCAGCTCGCGGCCGCCTGAGCCGCTTACCCTTTTCCTCGACGAATCGCTCGACGCCACGGTCGTCGTAGACGCGCTCCGCGAGGCCGGCGCAACCGTCGTGCGGCTGACCGATCACTTCGAGAAGGGCACCGAGGACAGGGTCTGGTTGGAACGTGCCGGAGCCAAGGGCTGGATCGTCCTCACCCGCGACCAGCGCATCCGTTACCGCCGGCTCGAACTCCTCGCCCTCCAAGCCGCCCGCGTCCGCGCCTTCGTCTTCACGGGCGGCAATGTGGACATGAAGAACACCGGCGCGATCCTCGCCAGTGCCTTGCCGCGCATTGAACGCATCGCGCGCAAAGACCCGGGTCCCTTCATCTACCACATCGGTAGGTCCGGCAAGCCGATCAGAATGAGCTGACGAGTCGCGGCGCTCTAACCGCACGAGCGCGCCAGACCGCAGTTTAAGGCTTTCGGAATCCGAGGCCGAGGGTTTTCAGGTTTGCGATCTCTGTTTCCCAGAAACCCCAATCACTGAGAACGTCCCGGCCGCCCTCGCCCCGCTCGGGCGGCGCGCGCCGCACCGCTCCCGGCGTGCGCGAGAAGCGCGGCGCCGGCGAGGGCTGCGCCACTCCCGCCACCTCGAGGAAGTTTTTTCGGAATACATTGTGCGCATCGCGCCGCGCCTCCGACCACGACAGCACGGGCGCGAAGCACGCGTCCGAGCCCTCGAACACCTTGCACCATTGCGCGCGGGTTTTGGATTTGAACGCCCTGGCAATTTTTTTTCGCAGATCCGGCCAGCGCTTGCGGTCGTGCTGGTCAGGGACGTTCTTCAAGCCCAGCCGGACAATCAATTCTTCAAAAAACCTGCTCTCGATCGAGCCGATCGAGACGTACTTGCCGTCCTTCGTCTCGTAGACGTCGTACCAGGGCGCTCCGGTATCGAGAATATTGGTGCCGCGTTCCTCGGACCAGTTCTTCGAGGCGAGAAAGCCGGAGAACATCGCCGCGAGAAGCGACGCTCCTTCCACCATCGCCGCGTCCACCACCTGGCCGCGGCCCGAGCGCGCGGCCTCGAGCAGCGCGCAGGCGACGCCGAAGCCGAGCAGCATGCCGCCGCCGCCGAAGTCGCCGACCAGATTGAGCGGCGGCACCGGCGCCGCGCCCTTGCGGCCGAAGGCGTGCAGCACGCCGGCAAGCGCGATGTAGTTGATGTCGTGCCCGGCGCGCGGCGCGAGCGGGCCGTCCTGGCCCCACCCGGTCATGCGCCCGTAGACGAGCTTTTGGTTTTTCCTGAATGCCGCCTCGGGACCGAGGCCGAGGCGCTCCATGACCCCCGGCCTCATGCCTTCGATCAACGCATCGCAATGGGCGATCAGCTCTAGTGCGGCTTCCCTGGCCGATGCCGATTTCAGGTCCAAGGTTACGGAGCGCTTGCCGCGCATCATGACGTCGTACCAGCGCTCGCGCTTGAGGCCGAAGTCGGTGGTCGCGGGCCGGTCGATCACCAGCACGTCGGCGCCCATGTCGGCGAGCAGCATGCCGGCGAAGGGGGCGGGGCCGATCGATTCGAATTCCAGCACCCGGATTCCGGCGAGCGGCCCCATGGCTCGATAATACCTAATGCCCGCGCGCACCCCCGAGCGCATCGTATGCCTCACCGAGGAGAGCACCGAGACGCTTTATCTGCTGGGCGAGGAGCGGCGCATCGTCGGCATCTCGGGCTACACCGTGCGCCCGCCGCGGGCGCGGCGCGAGAAGCCGCGAGTCTCCGCCTTTCTCTCCGCGCGCACGGGGAAGATTCTGGAATTGAAACCCGATCTGGTGATCGGTTTCTCCGACCTCCAGGCCGACATCGCGCGCGACCTCGCGAAGGCCGGCCTCAACGTTCTCATCTTCAACCAGCGCTCGGTGCAGGAGATCCTCGACATGATCCTCGTGCTCGCGTCGCTGGTCGGCGCGGCGGACAAGGGTGTTCAGCTCATCCAGCGGCTGGAAGCCGGTCTGGCGGAGATCCGCAGCGCCGCAAGCCGCTTCCCGAAAAGACCCAGGGTGTATTTCGAGGAATGGGACCAGCCGATGATCAGCGCCATCCGCTGGGTGAGCGAGCTGGTCGAGATCGCCGGCGGCGAGGACGTGTTTTCGGCGCTGTCGCATTCGCAGGCGGCCGCCGGCCGCGTCATCGCGGATCCGCGGCGCGTGGTCGAAAGGAACCCCGACATCATTCTCGGTTCCTGGTGCGGCAAGAAGTTCAGGCCCGAGCGCGTCGCGGCGCGCCCCGGCTGGCAAGAGATTACTGCCGTCAAGGAAAATCAGTTATTTGAGGTGAAGTCGGCGGACATCCTGCAGCCCGGCCCCGCCGCGCTCACCGACGGGGTGCGCCGTATTCATGAAATCCTCAGGCAGTCTTTAGGCCGCGCTGCTGGAATTCGATCGCAAGGCGCCGGCTGAACTCGCGCCGCACGTTGTCGCGCTCGTTTGGCACCTAGTTAATGCAGACCCAGCGAAGCCTCGATGTTGCGGACCATGGCGACCAGGCGCGGGCCGAGGTCGTCCTCGAGCTGGCCCTTCTTCACCAGGAAGCCCGGAACGATGCAGTTGAACGACACGCTCTCGCCGTCGACCGTGCGGCGCATCGGCGCGCCCACGGCGTAGACCTCGCGGCGCAATTCGCCGGTGCTCGCGCAGAAGCCGCGCGAGCGGATGTCCTCGAGCGCCTTGTCGATCGAGGGGCGGAACTTGCGGTGCGCCTCGGGCTCCTTCACCTTCATCTGATTGAGCACCGACTCGCGCTCGGGCGGCGTGCACGCCGAGAGGAAGGCGCGGCCGATCACCGATTGCGAGATCGGCACCGAGGTGCCGATGTCCGGCAGCGTGGTGATGCCGTTGCCGCTGCGGCAGGATTCGACGTAGACCATGTTCAGCCGGTCCCGCACCCCCATCGACACCGAGCCGTTGCAGTAGTCGGCGAGCTCCTTCATCAGCGGCCGCGCCACCTGGCGCACGTTCATCGAGGCGAGCAGCGGGTAGCCGATCGACAGCACCGCGGAGCCGAGCTGGTACTTGCCCAGGCGCATGTTGTGCCGGAGGTAGCCGAGCTTGGTGAGGGTGTAGGTGAGGCGCGACACGGTCGGCTTGGGCAGGCCGGTGCGCACCGAAATCTCCTTGTTGCCGAGCAGCGGCTCGAGCGGCGTGAAGCAGCGCAGCACCTCCAGGCCGCGCGCCAGCGTGGTGGCGAACTGGCGGTCGCCCTCGTGCTCGTAGCTGAAAGTGGCCGGGCTCGGGGAAATCGGCGCCGCGGGTTCGGGTGCTCCCATGGGAAATGCCTCTCCTCGTCTATTTCTGCGGGATTTGCAGCGGATTGTTTCGCGTTTCGCTATTCTGTCCGCCCGCCACGGCGTGTCAACTTAGTCATATCGGGTTTCACATAGCGGAATAGAGGCAGGACGCGAAATCATTGAATTCCCTGTTCGATCTGAGCGGAAAGGTGGCGCTGGTCACCGGCGCGACGCGCGGCATCGGCAAATCGATCGCCGAGGAGCTCGCGCGCGCCGGCGCCAGGGTCGCGATTTGCAGCCGCAGGGCCGAGGCCTGCGAGGAAGTCAGGGCCGAATTCGAGAAAAGCGGCTTCCAGGTGCTCGCCAGGCCCTGCAACGTGTCCCGCAAGGAGGAGCTGCAGGCCCTGGTCGACGCCACCGCGGCGAAATGGGGCGGGATCGACATCGTCGTGGCCAACGCCGCGGTCAACCCGTACTACGGCCCGCTCACCGGCATCTCCGACGAGGCCTTCGACAAGATCTTCGCCAACAACCTGAAGAGCGTGCTGTGGCTCGCGGGCATGACGCTGCCCGGCATGACAAACGGCGGCAGCTTCATCCTGGTCGGCTCCATCGGCGGGCTGCTGGCGAATACCGTGATCGGCGCCTACGGCATGTCCAAGGCGGCCGGGCACCACCTGGTGCGCAACCTCGCCGCCGAGTGGGGGCCGAAGAACGTGCGCGTCAACGCCATCGCGCCGGGGCTGGTGAAGACCGAGTTCGCGCGCGCCCTGTGGGAGGACGAGAAGCGCCGCGCCGAGCGCATCGCGATCACGCCGCTCAGGCGCCTGGGCGAGCCGCGCGACATCGGCGGCATCGCGGTGTTCCTCGCCTCGCCGGCGTCGGCCTTCATCACCGGGCAGTGCATCGTGGCCGACGGCGGCGTTACTATTCTCTAACTATGGATCTGAACTATTCCGCCGAAGAGCTGGCGTTCCGCGACGAAGTGCGCGCGTGGCTGGGCGACAACCTGCCCGCCGACCTCAAGGACCAGGGCCACCTGCCGAAGGAGGAGCTGCGGCGCTGGCACCGCATCCTGGCGAAGAAAGGCTGGGTCGCGCCCGCCTGGCCGAAGGAGTGGGGCGGCACCGGCTGGAACGCGGTGCAGCGCTACATCTTCGAGGAGGAGCTCGGCTACGCCGGCGCCCCGCCGATCATTCCCTTCGGCATCCAGATGTGCGCGCCGGTGCTGCTCGCCTTCGGCTCCGAGGCGCAGAAGAAGCGCTTCCTGCCGCGCATCTACAACGGCGACGACTTCTGGTGCCAGGGCTACTCCGAGCCCGGGTCGGGAAGCGACCTCGCGTCGCTGAAAACGAAAACCGTTCGAAAAGACCAGTACTACATCGTCAACGGCCAGAAGACCTGGACCTCCTACGCCCACTACGCCGACTGGATCTTCTGCCTGGTGCGCACCGATCCCACGGTGGAGAAGCGCCAGGAAGGCATCTCGTTCCTCCTGATCGACATGAAGACCCCGGGCGTCACGGTGCGGCCGCTGATCCTGATGGACGGCGGGCACTCGGTGAACGAGGTGTTCTTCGACGACGTCGCCGTGCCGCTCGACAACCTCGTGCACAAGGAGAACCAGGGCTGGACGGTGGCCAAGTACCTGCTCGGCTACGAGCGCATGAACACCGGGCGGATCGGTGAATCCAAGCGCGAGCTGCGCAAGCTGAAAGAATCTTCTTCGGAAAAACTGAAAGACATCAGATTCCGCGACCGGCTGACGCGCGTCGAGGTCGAATTGATGGCGCTCGAGATCACCAACCTGCGCTTCCTCGACCGCATGCGCCGCACCGGCCAGCCGCCGGGCGCGGACGTGTCGATGCTCAAGATCCGCGGCACCGAGATCCAGCAGGCGCTGACCGAGCTCGCGATGCAGGCGGCGGATCCGTCGGCGCCGGAGACGCGCGCGCTCGAGCGCCGCTACCTCGACATGCGCAAGACCACCATCTACGCCGGCTCGAACGAGATTCAGCGCAACATCATCGCGAAGATGACGCTGGGACTGTGAACTTCGACTACAACGAGGAGCAGCAGCTTCTCGCCGACTCGGTGCGCCGCCTCCTGCAGAAGGACTACGGCTTCGAGGCGCGGAAAAAGATCGTCGCCTCGCCCGAAGGCTGGAGCGAGGACGTGTGGACGACGTTCGCCGAGATGGGTTTGACCGGCCTGCCGCTTTCGCCCGACTACGGCGGCTTCGGCGGCGGCGCGGTCGACCTGATGAGCGTGATGGAGGCGTTCGGCGAAGCGCTGGTGGTCGAGCCCTACCTGCCCACCATCCTCGGCGCGCTGGCGATCGCCAGGGGCGGCGCTGCCGGGCAGAAAAAGGCGATCCTGCCGCTGGTGGCGCAAGGCAAGATGCGGCTCGCTCTCGCCAGCGGCGAGCGCGGCGTCATCGGCGCGCCCATGGCCGACAAGGTCGTTTTCGCCCAAGGGGGCAAGCTCTGGCTCGCGGATCGGCCGAAAGACCTCAAGCCCTATCGCACGGTGGACGACCTGGCCGCAGCCGAGCTGCGTTTCGACGGCAAGGGCGAAAGCCTCGACAACGTTCTCGACGAAGTGCTGGACTTCGGCGCCGCGCTGAGCTGCGCCGAGGCGGTGGGCGCGATGAAGTTCGCCTGCGACACCACGCTCGAGTACCTGAAGATGCGCAAGCAGTTCGGCGTTCCGATCGGCGCCTTCCAGGCGCTGCAGCACCGCATGGTCGACATGTTCATCGCCCACGAGCAGGCGAAGTCGATGGCCTGCCTGGCGTGCTCGAAAATCGATTCCCACGAGAATGCCGCGGACCGGGCGCGCGCCGTGTCGGCGGCGAAGATCAAGATCGCCGACAGCGCGCGCCTCATCAGCCAGGAATCGGTGCAGCTGCACGGCGGCATGGGCATGAGCGAGGAGCTCAAGGTGAGCCACACCTTCCGCCGCCTGACGGTGCTCGCGCGCCGCTTCGGCGACGCCGATCGGCACCTCGCGCGCTTCGCCTCGCTTTGAAGCCGCCTTGCTGATCGTGGAAAACCAGCGCGTAGTGCTCGCCAGCCGTCCCGAAGGCTGGGTAACCGAAGCCAATTTCCGCATCGAGAAAGCTTCGCTGCCGCAATTGCAGGAAGGCGAGGTGCTGGTCAGGAACCTCTGGCTCTCGCTCGACCCCTACATGCGCGGCCGCATGAGCGAGGCGAAGAGCTACGTGAAGGGCGTGGACATCGGCGAGGTCATGGTGGGGCAGACCGCGGGCGAGGTTCTCGAATCGAAAAACCCGGCGTTCAAGAAAGGTGACCACGTCCTGACCCAGCTTGGCTGGCAGCTTTATGGAGCTACCAAAGAAGTTATGAAAGTGGATGGCTCGCGAGCCCCGCTCAGCTATTACCTCGGGATGCTGGGAATGCCGGGCATGACCGCGTACTTCGGCCTCAAGGAGATCGGGCAGCCCAAGGCCGGCGAAACCGTGGTGGTGTCGGCCGCTTCCGGCGCGGTCGGCAGCGTGGTCGGGCAGCTCGCCAGGCTGTGGGGCTGCCGCGCGGTCGGCATCGCCGGCGGCCGCGAAAAATGTGATTACGTGACGCGCGAGCTGGGTTTCGACGCCTGCTTCGACTACAAGGCCGGGCGCTTGCGCGACGAGCTGAAGGACATCGATGTGTATTTCGACAACGTCGGGGGCGAAATACTCGACATCGCCCTCACGCGCATGAAGCCCTTCGGCCGAATCATCGTCTGCGGCACGATCTCCGACTACAACGCCACCGAGCCCTACCGCGTGAGGAATCTGCGCGCGGTGCTGGTGAACCGGCTGAAGGTCCAGGGCATGATCGTGTTCGACTGGAACGAGCGCTACGGCGAGGCGCTGAAGGCGCTCGGCGGCTATTACGCCGCCGGCAAGCTCAAGACGCGCGAATCGGTGGTCGAAGGCCTCACCAACGCGCCGCAGGGCCTGATCGCGCTCCTGAAGGGCGGAAACTTTGGCAAGCAGCTGGTCAAGCTCGCCTGACTACGCGGGGTTCTGGCAGCGCGCAGCAGCGTGCGTGATCGATGCGCTGCTCGTCACCGTGACCGCCGTGCCGCTGATGGTCCTGGTCTTCGGCATGCGCCGGATCTCGCTCGACCCCGCCGAGCACGCGTGGGACCTGCTGTCTTTCCTCGCGATCGGCGCGGCGGTAGTCGGCTTCTGGCGCTATTGCGGCGCGACGCCGGGGAAGATCGCGCTCGCGGTCAAGATCGTCGACGCGCAAAGCGGCCAGCCGCCGGGCACCGCCCGCTTGGTGGTGCGCTTCCTGTGCTACTTCGTGTCCGCGGTTCCGCTGTATCTCGGCTTCCTCTGGATCCTGGTCGACCGCCGCAAGCAGGGCTGGCACGATAAGATCGCCCGCACCATCGTGATCAATTCAGAGGACTAGATATGATTGATTTGTATACGTGGCCGACCCCCAACGGCCACAAGATCCACATCATGCTCGAGGAAACCGGCACGCCGTACCGCGTGATCCCGGTCGACATCGGCGCCGGCGACCAGTTCAAGCCCGAGTTCCTGAAGGTCTCGCCGAACAACAAGATGCCGGCGATGGTGGATTCCGACGGGCCGGGCGGCAAGCCGTTCGCGCTCGCCGAGTCGGGCGCGATGCTGTTCTACCTGGCGTCGAAGACCGGAAAATTCCTGCCCGAGAGCCTCCGCAAGCGCTGGCAGGTGATGCAGTGGACCATGTTCCAGATGGGCCACATCGGCCCGATGCTCGGCCAGGCGCACCACTTCCTCGGCTATGCGCCGGAGAAGATCGAGTACGCGATGAACCGCTACAAGAACGAGGCGAACCGGCTTTACGGCGTGGTCGAAAGAAGGTTGCGCGAAAGCAAATACCTGGCGTGCGGCGAATACACCATCGCCGACATGGCCACCGTGCCCTGGCTGCGCGCCCCGGAGCGCCAGGGCGTGAACATCGACGAGTACCCGGCGCTCAAGCGCTGGCGCGACGCGATCCTCGAGCGCCCGGCAGTGCAGCGCGCGGTGCAGGTGCTCGCCGACCGGCGCCGCACGCAGATGACCGATCAACAGAGAGAAAATCTCTTCGGTGCTGCGCAGTATGCTAAGAGGTAAGGTTGCCTGGATCACCGGCGGAGGCTCTGGAATAGGGCTCGCAGGAGGGATCGAGCTTGCTCGTGCGGGCGCGCATGTCGTGATCTCCGGGCGCAGCGCGGAGACCCTCAAAAAAGCTGAAAAGGAAGTCAAGGCCGCCGGCAGCGGCGAGGCGATCTCGCTCGACGTCGCCGAGCAGGCCGAGGTGGCACGCGCCGCGGCCCAGATCGTCAAGCGCCTCGGCCGCATCGACATCCTGGTGAACAGCGCCGGCATCAACGTGCCCAAGCGCAATTTCCGCAACGTGTCGGTCGACGGCTGGGACCAGATCGTGGCGATCAACCTGTCGGGAACCTTCTACTGCTGCCAGGCGGTGCTCCCCGGGATGCGCGAGCGCAAGGACGGCCTGATCATCAACGTCTCGTCCTGGTTCGGGCGCTACTGGAACTCCCTCGGCGGGCCGGGCTACAACGCCACCAAGCACGCGGTCGTGTCGCTGACCGAGACGCTCAACGTGGAGGAGGCGGCGAACGGCATCCGCGCCACCTGCATCCTGCCCGGCGAGGTGGCGACGCCGATCCTCGAGAAGCGCCCGGTGCCGCCGCCGCCCGAGGAGCGCGCGCGCATGCTGCAGGCCGGGGACCTCGGCCGGGCGATCGCGTTCGTCGCCACGCTCCCCGCCCGCGCCTGCGTGAACGAGCTCATCATCAGCCCGACCTGGAACCGCTTCTACCTCGGCGGCATCGAAAAATAGGTGCGCGCTGCTAGGGCCGCGCGCTACGCCCGCGGCTTGAAGTAGATGTCGCGGTACGCGGTGTACACCGAGGCCAAGACCACAGGCCCGAGGACCAGCCAGCCGAGGAGGAGCGGGATCGTGGCGGCGACGGCAAGCCCGAGCCCCACCAGCCCGTAGACCAGGAAGGGCAGGATGTTCTTCAGGCTGCCGAAGAAGCTCATCTTCATCGCATCCAGCGGCCCCATCTGCTGGAACACCACCAGCGTCGGCGCGAACCAGATCGCCATTATCACCGGGAGCATCAGCGCGAGCATGACCAGCACCGCGAGAAGCACGGTGACGCCGCCGGCCGCCGCTGCCGCCGCGGGGTTGTCGCCGCCGCCGAAGCCGATTACCGCGAACATGCCCGCGCCCGCCACCAGCACCATGGCGAGCGTGATGATCACCACCGCGCCGAGGTAGAGCGCGCCGACGCCGATCAGCGGGCCGACGCGCTCGCGGAAGCCGGCGAACAGGTGGCCGAGCTCGAGTTCCTTGCCTTCGTCGAGCGCGGCGCAGCCGACCGCGATGCCGGCCATGAACACCGGCCAGAACAGCATCGTGAGCAGGCTGCCGAGGAACGGGATGAACGCCGCCGCCATGAAGATCACCGCCATCAGCACCCAGATGCCGATCCACAGGCCCGGCTGGCGCTTGAACAGATCCCAGGCGCTGGCGATCCACGCCCAGCCGCGGCCCGCCTCGCGCGACTGCCCGCCGGGAACGAAGTCCGCGCTGGCGATGACGGTGTCGTCGGCGACCGCCGCCTTGGGTGCCGCATATGGATTTGTCGTCATACTGCCTCCCTCATTTTTCCGATCCGTCGTTCAATCGTACTCTCACCGTGGCGATCGCCTTCGCCACCAGCGATCCGTCCTCGTTCTTCGCCTCGGCCTCGACGAAGCTCATGCTACGCCCATCCTTCAGCACGCGCGCGTCGGCGACCAGGCGCGCGCCGCTCGCCCCGCCGATGAACGAGGCGCTCAGGTCGATGGTGATGACGCCGATCGAATCCGGGTGCAGCGTGCGCGCCGCGGTGCACAGCGCGACATCGAGCAGCGACATGATGACCCCGCCGTGCGCCGTGCCCAGGCTGTTGGTGAGGTGCGGCTCGATCGGCAGCGAGAGGCGCGCGCTTCCCTGGCCGAGGGCGTCGGTCCGGATCTTCAGATGCTGGAGGTACGGGATCTTCTTCTGGTATTCGCGGGCGAATTCGACGTTCATACGATGGTCGCGCCGCCGTCGACCGCGATCGCCTGCCCGGTGATGTGGCGCGAGGCCTCGGAAGCGAGCAGCACCGCCAGCCCCTTCAGGTCCTCCTCGCCGCCGAGGCGCCGATTGGGCGTGATTTCCAGAATGGAACCTGACATCTTGTCCAATGTGGCTCGTGTCATCTTCGAGGGGAAGAATCCCGGGCAGATCGCGTTCACCGTGATGCCGTGCACGCCCCATTCGGCGGCGAGCTGGCGCGTGAGGCCGACCAGGCCGTGCTTGGTCGCGGTGTAGGCCGCGGTCGGCGCGAAGCGCGGGTCCTGTCCTATCAGGCCGGCGATCGAAGCGACGTTGATGATGCGCCCCCACTTCGCCGGGATCATCGATTTGCTTGCGATCACCTGCGTGAGCACGAAGGCGCCGCTCAGGTTGACGGCTACGAGCTTGTCCCAGGCATCGAGCTGGTGCTTCTCCGCCGCTTCGCCCCAGGCGGCACCGGCGTTGTTCACCAGGATGTCGACCTTGCCGAATTTCCTCAGGACCTGCTCGGCGAGCGGCGCGATCGCGTCGCGCTTGCCGATGTCGCACACATAGGATTCCGAGACAGCACCCAGGCCGCGAAGCCTGGTTATTGCCTGATCGAGCTCATCCTGCTTGCGCGCGGTGATGGCCAGCTTCGCGCCCATCTCCCCGAGCGCCTCGGCGATCTGCAGGCCGAGCCCGCGCGAGCCGCCGGTGACCAGCGCCACGCGGCCGCTCAGATCCAGCAAGGATTTCACTCCCATCCCAGGCGCATCCTAGTACAAGTATTTCAAAGCTAGAATCTTCGCATGACCACGCTGGTGATGTTCTCGGGAGGGCTCGACAGCACCGCGATGCTGGTGAAGCTGCTCGGCCAAAGCGCCGACGAGCTGCGCGTGCACCACATCCGCATGGCCAACCAGGAAGGCCGGGACCGGGCCGAGAGCCGCGCGGTCGAGGCCATCGTCGCGTACTGCCGCGCGCGCTGCCGGCCGTTCCGCTATTCCGAGTCGGGGCTGGATTTTTCCGGGCTCGAGGCGATCCCGATCGACTACCTCGCGGTCGCGTTCGTCGCCTGCCAGGTGGCGATCGACACGCCGGGATGCACGCGCATCGCCATCGGCGCGCTCGCCGCCGACACCGACATCGCGAACCGCAGCGCGCGCCAGCGGCGGGTTTTCGAGGAGATGTACGCGTGCTACCGCGCGCGCAAGCTGGGCGAGCCGCAGGTGGAATGGGTCTACCCGGTCTACCACACACCCAAGGCCGCGCTTGCCGCGGCCCTGCCTCCCGACCTTCTCGACCTGACATGGTCCTGTCGCCGCCCGCTCGCCTCGCCCGAAGGCTGGGCTGCATGCGGGGTTTGCAAGGCTTGTCGCGCCCGCCAGGGCTTGCGCGCCGCCGCAACCCCGGCCCAAAATCCGGTCTGACAAGGGGAGGGGCGCCATGAGGTCCAGGCGGAATGATGGCCGCATACTCATCTACAGCCACGACACCTTCGGCCTCGGCCACCTGCGCCGCTGCCGCGCGATCGCGCATTCGCTGGTCGAAAGCTTCAAGCAGCTCTCGGTCCTGATCCTGTCGGGCTCGCCGATCATCGGCAGCTTCGACTTCCGCGCGCGGGTCGACTTCGTGCGCGTGCCGGGGGTGATCAAGCTGCGCAACGGGGAATACACCTCGCTCAACCTGCACCTCGACATCCGCGAGACGATGTCGATGCGCGCCTCGATCATCCAGCACACCGCCGAGGCCTTCGCGCCCGACATGTTCATCGTCGACAAGGAACCGGTCGGCCTGCGCGGCGAGCTCACGCAGACGCTGAAGATGCTCAAGCGCGGCGGCACCCGGCTGGTGCTCGGCCTGCGCGACGTGATGGACGAGCCCCGCCTGCTCGAGCCGGAGTGGCAGCGCAAGAAGGCGCTGCCCGCGCTGCGCGACCTGTACGACGAAATCTGGGTGTACGGGCTGCCGCAGATCTGCGATCCGCTCGAAGGCATCTCGCTGCCGCGCAGCGTGCTGCAGAAGATGACCTACACCGGCTACCTGCACCGCGAGGTGCCGACGCACGGCGCGCCGCCGCGCATGCCGGAGATCACCCAGCGGCCCTACCTGCTGGTCACCACCGGCGGCGGCGGCGACGGCGAAGGGCTGGTCGACTGGGTGCTGCGCGCCTACGAGCACGATCCGCTGCTGCCGTACCCGGCGCTGCTGGTGCTCGGGCCCTTCATGCAGTCCGAGCGCCAGGCCGAGTTCATGGACCGCGCCGCGCGGCTCAAGCGCGTCGACGCCATCACCTTCCACGGCCAGATCGAGGCGCTGGTCGATCGCGCCGCGGGCGTGGTCGCGATGGGCGGCTACAACACCTTCTGCGAGGTGGTGTCGCTCGACAAGCGCGCGCTGATCGTGCCGCGCACCGAGCCGCGCCTCGAGCAGTTCATCCGCGCCTCGCGCGCCGCCGAGATCGGCCTGGTGAGCATGCTGCGCGACGACGGCAACCACGATCCCGCGGTGATGGCCGCCGCGCTGCGCGCGCTGCCGCGGCAGCAGCGCCCGTCGGAGGTCGTGGTGCCGGGCCTGCTCGAGGGCCTGCCGAACGTCTCGCGGCTGGTCGCGCCCTGGCTCGAGCATGCCGAGGTCGAGCAGGCGGTTTCGTCCACGGTCACGCGCATCCGCTGAATTGCGCGTCGCTTTCGTCCTAAAAGGGTACCCGCGCCTCTCCGAGACGTTCATCGCGCACGAGATCGCCGCGCTCGAGCGCCGCGGCCTCGACATCCTGATCGTCTCGCTGCGCCGGCCGGGCGACACCCGCCGGCACCCGGTGCACGACGAGATCCGCGCGCCGCTGCTTTATCTTCCCGAGTACCTGCTGTTGGAACCGGTCAGGGTTCTGCGCGCTTGGTGGCGCATTCGGAAGTCACCCGCTTATCAGAAAGCCCGTTCCCTCTGGCTCGAAGACCTGCGGCGCGACCCGACGCCCAACCGCATGCGCCGCTTCGGCCAGGCGCTGGCGCTCGCCGCCGAGCTGCCCGGCGACGTCGCGCGCCTGCACGCGCATTTCCTGCACACGCCGGCGTCGGTGACGCGCTACGCCGCGCTGCTGCGCGGACTGCCGTGGACCGGCTCGGCGCACGCGAAGGACATCTGGACCACGCCCGAGTGGGACAAGCGCGAGAAGCTCGCCTCGTGCGAATGGCTCGTCACCTGCACCCGGACGAACCACGACCACCTCGCGGCGCTCGCGCCGCCCGGGCGGGTGGAGCTCGTCTACCACGGCGTCGATCTCGCGCGCTTCAGACCCAGCGATGCACCCCCGCGGGCCAGGGATGGACGCAATCCTGCCGATCCCGTGGTAATCCTGTCGGTGGCGCGGCTCGTCGAGAAGAAAGGCACGGAAGTGCTGCTCGAGGCGCTGGCGCGCCTTTCTCCGGGCCTGCACTGGAAGCTGGTGCATGTCGGCAGCGGGCCCCTGAAGGAGAAGCTGCAGCGAAAAGCCAGGCTTCTCGGGATCGACGACAGAATCGAATGGCGCGGCGCCCTGACCCAGGAAAAGCTGCTCGCCGAATACCGCAACGCGGACCTGTTCGCCCTCGCCAGCCGCATCGCGCGCGACGGCGATCGCGACGGCCTGCCCAACGTGCTGGCGGAAGCGCAAACCCAGGCGCTCGCCTGCGTGGCGACGCGCGTGTCGGCGATCCCCGAGCTCCTGCGCGACGGCGACACCGGGCTGCTGGTGGAGCAGGACGATCCGCCGGCGTTTGCGCGCGCGCTCGAGTCGCTGGTCAGCAACCCGGCGCGCCGGCGCGCGCTCGGCCAGGCCGGGCAGGCGCGGGTGGCGGAATCCTTCGGGCTTGACGCGAACATCGGGCAGCTCGCGCGCAAGTTCGGGCTGGCGGCGGCCGGTGCGCATCGCGTTCTACGCACCGCTTAAGCCGCCGACGCACGCCACGGCTTCGGGCGATCGGCGCGTCGCCGGGCTGATGATGGACGCACTCGAGCGCATCGCCGAGCAGATCGAGCTGGTGTCGACGTTCCGCAGCTTCGACGCCGACGGCGACGCCGAGCGCCAGGGCGCGCTGCGCCGCCAGGGCGAGGCGCTGGCGCAGCGGCTGGCGTCGGGCTGGCGCGCGGGCCCGGCGCGGCTGCGCCCCACCCTGTGGTTCACCTACCACGTGTACTACAAGGCCCCGGACTGGCTCGGCCCCCCGGTGAGCGCCGCGCTCGGCATCCCTTACGTGATCGCCGAGGCCTCCTATGCGGAGAAGCGCGCCGGCGGCCCCTGGGCCGTGGGGCACGAAGCGGCCGCCGAAGCGATCAACCGCGCGCGCCTGGTGCTTTCGCCGTCGCGCGACGATCTCGCCGGCCTGAAGGAGGTGGTCGCCGCCGAGCGCCTGGTGCACCTGCCGCCGTTTCTCGATCCGGCGCCGTACCACGCGGCGGCCAAGGAGCGCGCGGCGCATCGCGCGCGGCTCGCGCGCGAGCAGCGCCTCGATCCCGCGGTGCCGTGGATCGCGGTAGTGGCGATGATGCGCCCCGGCGACAAGCTCGCCTCGTACCGCTCGCTCGCCGCGTCGCTGGCGCGCGTCGCCGACCTGCCCTGGCGCCTGGTCGTGGCGGGCGACGGCTCCGCGAGCCGCGAGGTGCAGGCGGCGCTCGAGCAGGCCGCGCCGGGGCGCGCCTGCTTTCTCGGCAGCCTGGACACGCGGCAGGTCGCCGCGATGTGCACGGCTTGCGATCTCTATGCCTGGCCGGCGGTGAACGAGGCCTACGGCATGGCGATGCTCGAGGCGCAGGCGGCCGGCCTTGCCGTGGTGTCCGTGGCGAAGCGCGGCGTGCCCGACGTAGTCGTCGATGGCCGCACCGGCGTGCTCGTGAAGAGCGAAGACGAGCTGGCGGAGGCGATCGGGGGGCTCCTGCGCAATCCGGAGCGCCGCAGCGCGCTCGGGCGCGAAGCCGCCGCCTTCGTCAGCGACGAAAGAAGCCTCGAAGCCGCAGCGCGCCGCCTGCAGGGCCTGCTCTCGGCGCTATGACGCCGCTCGCGCTGCTGCGCCACGCCGACACCGCGTGGAGCGTCGCGGGCCGCATCCAGGGGCGCGCCGACGTGCCCCTGCTTCCCGGGGCGTCGTCGCGCCTGCCGCAGGCGTGCCGCGGCATGCGCATAGTCACCAGCCCGCTGGCCCGCTGCGTGCAGACCGCGGCGCTGCTCGGCGCGCCCGACGCGGCGCGCGATCCGCGCCTGGCGGAGATGGATTGGGGCCGCTGGGAGGGCGAGTCGCTGGCCGCGCTGCGCAAGCGCCTCGGCGACGAGATGCGCGACAACGAGGCGCGCGGGCTCGACTTCAGGCCATTGGACGGTGAGAGTCCGAGAGAAGTCGGCATCAGAGTAAAAAGCTGGTTGCGCGAAGTCGCAACCGCCGGCATGCCGACGCTCGCGGTCACGCATCGCGGCGTGATCCGGGCGATCCTCGCCGAGGCGAGCGGCTGGGACATGTGCACCAGACCGCCTTTCAAGCTCGACTGGGGCGCGGCGCAGCTTTTCATGCTGGACGAGCGCGGCACGCCGAGCATCGAGCGCCTGAACGTGAAGTGAAGGTCTTCTTCTACGTCCAGCACCTCCTCGGGATCGGGCACCTCAAGCGCGCCGCGACGCTGGCCCGCGCGCTGCGGGCGGCGGGCTTCGAGGTCACGCTCGCGAGCGGCGGCGCGCCGGTGGCGGGCATTCCGGTTCTGCAGCTGCCGCCGGTTTCCAGCCCCGATTTCAGGACGCTGCTGGATGAAAAAGGCAAGCTCATCGACGAGGCCTGGAAGCGGCGCCGCCGCGACGCGCTGCTCGAGGCCTACCGGGGAAGCCGCGCCGATATCCTGCTGATCGAGCTGTTTCCCTTCGGCCGGCGGCAGATGCGCTTCGAGCTGCTGCCCTTGCTGGAAAGCGCGAACGCGAGGCTCGTGGTGTGCTCGGTGCGCGACCTGATCCAGCCCCGGCCGGAGCGCGAGGACGAGGCGCTCGCCACCTTCGAGCGCCACTTCGACCGCCTGCTGGTGCACGGCGATCCGCGCCTCGCGCCCTTCGAGCGCACTTTCCGGCAGGCGCCGCGGCTGGCGGGCAGGCTGCACTACACCGGGTATGTCGTCGCGGAGCCTGAAGGGGAAGGAGACGCGGGCGCGGGCGAGGTGCTGGTGTCGGCCGGCGGAGGCGCCGTGGGGCGGCGCCTGCTCGAGACCGCGATCGAGGCCCGGGCGCTGAGCGCGCTGCGCGACCGGGTCTGGCGGATTCTTGCGGGTTTGAATTTCGACAACTTCGAGCGCTTGGCCTCCCATGCCGGTGAAACCTTGATCGTCGAGCGCAGCCGGAACGATTTCACGCTGCGCCTGCGAAATTGCGTGCTTTCGGTGAGCCAGGCCGGGTACAACACGGTGATGGAGACGCTCCAGGGGGGAGCACGCTGCGTGCTCGTGCCTTTTGCCGGGGGCGGCGAGTCCGAGCAGGCGTTGCGGGCGAAGCTACTCGCGGAAAAGGGACTCGCGCACGTGGTGGAGGAGCAATCCCTTGCGCCGGCGACGCTCGCCGCCGCGATCGACCGCGCCGCGGCGGGCGCGCGTCCCGCGCCCGGCGCGGTGGACCTCGGCGGCGCGCGCCGCAGCGCCGAGCTGCTGCGCGAATGGGCGGCATGAACTGGGGCGAGTTCGAGGCCGAGCTTGCGCGCCGGCGCGACGCCGGCCGGCCGGCGGAGTTCTGGTGGCGCGACGACGATGCCGGCGCGGTTTCGCCTGCTCTGAAGAAGCTGATTGACCTTTCAAAAGCGAAAGCCATACCGCTGGCCCTGGCCGTAATCCCGGAGAGCGCCGACCCCGAGCTCTTCCGGCTGCTGCACGAGCGCGTCACGGTCCTGCAGCACGGCACCGACCATCGCAACCGCGCGGCCGCGGGCGAGAAGAAGACCGAGTACCCGGCGGGCGAGCCGATGGAGGCCGCGCTGGCGAGGGTGCTGGACGGGCTCGGCAGGCTGCGCGCGTTCGCCGGCGGGAGGCTCGCGCCGGTGCTCGCGCCGCCGTGGAACCGCATCCGCCCGGACCTGCTGAAAAAGCTGCCGGCGATCGGGATTCGCGGCATCAGCGCTTATGGCGCGCGCGCGAGCGCCGCGCCGGCGCCGGAGCTCAGGCAGGTGAACACGCACGTCGACATCGTGGCGTGGCAGGCGGGCAGGGGCTTTGTCGGGGAGGAGCAGGCGCTGTCCATGGCGCTGCGACAGCTCTCCGCTGCCGAACCCCTCGGGTGGCTCACGCACCACGCGGTGCACGACGCCGCGGCGTGGAGCTTCCTCGAACGTCTTTTCACGCTCGAGGGCGTGCGCTGGCTCTCGGCGGCGCAGGCGTTCTCGTATACTGCGCCCGCCGATGGCTGACCTGCTCTCCGTCCGCGATCTCAAGGTTTATCTCGACGTCGACGCCGGCACCATCAAGGCGGTCGACGGCGTGTCGTTCCGTATCCCGGCCGGCGGCACCGTGGCGCTGGTCGGCGAGTCGGGCTCGGGCAAGTCGGTGGTGGCGCAGTCGATCATGAGCATCCTGCCGCGCATCGCGCGCATCGAGTCGGGCGAAATCATCTTCCGTGATCCAAAACTTTCTTCTGAAGTAGATATTTCCCGCCTGGACCCGGCCTCGCGCGCGATGCAGGACATCCGCGGCGGGCGCATCTCGATCATCTTCCAGGAGCCGATGACCGCGCTCTCGCCGCTGCACACCATCGGCAACCAGATCGGCGAGGCGCTCGCGCTGCACCGCGAGGACCTCGGAAAGTCGCAGCGGCGCGACGCGGTGGTCGAGATGCTGCGCCTGGTGGGCTTCCCCGACCCGGCCAAGGCCGAGCACACCTATCCGTTCGAGCTCTCGGGCGGCCTGCGCCAGCGCGCGATGATCGCGATGGCGCTGGTGTGCCGCCCGGCGCTGCTCATCGCCGACGAGCCCACCACCGCGCTCGACGTCACGATCCAGGCGCAGATCCTGCAGCTCGTCCAGCAGCTGCAGGGCGAGCTCGGCATGGCGGTGCTGCTCATCACCCACGATCTCGGCGTGGTGGCCAACATGGCCGACGAGGTGGTGGTGATGCACCGCGGCCGCGTCATGGAGGCGGGCCCGGTCGCCGACATCTACCGCGACGCGCGCCATCCCTACCTCAAGGCGCTGATGCGCGCCGTGCCGCGCTTCAACATGGCCCCGGGCGAGCGCCTGACCCCGATCCGCGACATCCAGGTGACCGGCGAGCACCTGATCGCGAGCGGCGGCGGGAACTCCAAGCTCCACGGCGGCTCGCTCCTCCAGGTGCGCAACCTGACCAAGCGCTACGCCACGCGCAAGCGCTCGCTCCTCGGCGGCAAGCCGGGCGGCCAGACGCTCGCGGTGGACGACGTCAGCTTCGACATCGGCGCGGGCGAGTGCCTGGGCCTGGTCGGCGAGTCGGGCTGCGGCAAGACCACCACCGCGCGCATGATCCTGCGCTCGGTCACGCCGGACTCGGGAGAGGTTCTTTTCAAGAGCGAAAAGGTACTTTCGCTCAGGGGCGCCGCACTCTTCGCCTACCGGAGAAAGGCGCAGTTCGTGTTCCAGGACCCGTTCAGCTCGCTCAACCCGCGCATGACGGCCTACGACATCGTGAGCGAGCCGCTGGTGATCCACGGCATCGGCGACGAGGACGAGCGCTTCGCGCGCGTGAAGGAGATGATGGGCCTGGTCGGCCTCGACGTGCGCCACCTGCGCCGCTACCCGCACAGCTTCTCGGGCGGCCAGCGCCAGCGCATCGGCATCGCGCGCGCGCTCGCGCTCGGGCCGGAGCTGCTGATCTGCGACGAGCCGGTGTCGGCGCTCGACGTGTCGGTGCAGGCGCAGGTGCTCAACCTGCTTGCCGACCTGCGCGCGGCGCTCGGGCTCACCTACATGTTCATCTCGCACAACCTCGCGGTGGTGAACTACCTCGCCGACCGCATCGCGGTGATGTGCGCCGGGCGCATCGTGGAGCTCGCGCCGGCCGCGGAGCTGTTCAGGAACCCGGTGCACCCGTACACCAGGGCGCTGTTCGCGGCGGTGCCCGAGCCCGACCTCGCGCGCAAGCTCGACTTCGACGCGCTCATGCAGGGCAAGGCCTCCGACCCCGCGGCCTGGCCGGCGCAGTTCCGCATCGCCGACGAGTCGCGCCCCGGCATGCAGGACATCGGCAAAGGACATTGGGTGAGAGCGGCATGAAGATTCTTCTTTCCGCAGGCTTGCTGGTCTGCGCTCCATGCCTTGCATTCGTGGAAACGCCCATGCTGCAGGCCGACGTTGCTTCCGGGAAGCTGCCGCCGGTGGAAAAGCGCCTGCCGCAGCAGCCACTCGTGGTGCAACTTGACAGCCCGGGCAGACACGGCGGCACGATCCACAGCCTGGTCGGCCGCAGCCGCGACACGCGCCTGCTGGTGGTGTACGGCTACGCACGCCTCGTGGGCTATGACCGCAAGCTCGAGCTCGTTGCGGACCTGCTGGAATCGTTCGAGGTGCACGAAGGCCGGGTGTTCACGCTGCGCCTGCGCAAGGGGCACCGCTGGTCCGACGGCCACCCCTTTACCGCCGAGGACTTCCGCTACTACTGGGAGGACGTGGCGAGCAACAAGGAGCTCTCGCCCGCCGGCCCGCCGAAGGATCTCCTGGTCGACGGCCAGGCGCCGAAGTTCGAGATGCTTTCCGACACCGCGGTGCGCTACACCTGGCACAAGCCGAACGCGCACTTCCTGCCGCGGCAGGCGGGCGCCTCGCCCCTTTTCATCTACCGGCCGGCGCACTACCTCAAGCCGCACCACAAGAAGTATTCCGAGAAGGTGCGCAAAGCCGAGGCCGACGGCACCGCCAAGCGCCGCTGGTCGGCGGTGCACAACCGGCTCGACAATCTCTACGAGTCCGACAACCCCGACCTGCCGACGCTGCAGCCGTGGATGAACACCACGCGGCCGCCGGCCGACCGCTTCGTAGCCGTGCGCAACCCCTACTTCCACCGGGTGGACGCGAGCGGGCGGCAGTTGCCCTACGCCGACCGCTTCATCCTCGCGGTCGCCGACCCCAAGCTGATCCCGGCCAAGACCGGGGCGGGCGAAGCCGACCTGCAGGCGCGCGACGTGCACTTCAACAACTACACCTTTCTCAAGCAGGGCGAGGGCCAGAACGGCTACCGCACGCTGCTGTGGCGCCCGGGCAAGGGAGCGCACTTCGCCCTCTTCCCCAACCTGAACGTGAACGACCCGGTGTGGAGAAAACTGCTGCGCGACGTGCGCTTCCGCCGCGCACTGTCGCTCGCGATCGACCGCGCGCTCGTCAACCAGGTGCTGTACTTCGGCCTGGCGATCGAGTCGAACAACACCGTGTTGCCGCAAAGCCCGCTCTACCGCGAGCACTACCGCGACCGCTGGGCGCGCTACGACCGCAGGCAGGCCTCCCGGCTGCTGGACGAAATCGGCCTCAAGCGAGGGGTCGACGGCACGCGGCGGCTGCCCGACGGCCGGCCGCTCGAGATCATCGTCGAGACCGCGGGCGAGAGCACCGAGCAGACCGACGTGCTCGAGCTGGTGCGCGAAACCTGGCGCGAGGTCGGCATCAAGCTGTTCAGCAAGCCCTCGCAGCGCGAAGCCTTCCGCAACCGCGTGTTCTCCGGCGAGACGGTGATGTCGGTGTGGAGCGGGATCGAGAACGGGCTGGCCACCGCCGCCTCGAGCCCGGACGAGCTCGCGCCGACCAGCCAGACCCAGCTGCAGTGGCCGAAGTTCGGCCAGTACCTCGAGACCGGCGGCAAGTCGGGCGAGGCGGTGGACATTCCCGAGGTCAAGGAGCTGCAGCGCCTGTATCGCGCCTGGCAGGAAAGCCGCACGCCGGCCGAGCGCAGCCACGCGTGGCACGCGATGCTCGAGCTGCACGCCGAGCAGCAGTTCACCATCGGCGTGGTGTCGGGCGTGCCGCAGCCGGTGGTCGTGCGCCTGACCCTGATAAACGTGCCGGAGCGGGGGTTCTATAACTGGGACCCGGGGGCGTTCTTCGGCATCTACCGCCCGGATACGTTCTGGTTTAGGTAATGCTCAGATACACGCTCCGCCGGACCCTGATCATGATCCCGACGCTGCTGGTGATCAGCATCGTCACGTTCATCATCATCCAGCTGCCGCCGGGCGACTTCCTCTCCAACCAGATCGCCGAGCTGCAGAGCCAGGGCGACAAGGCGGCGCTGGAGAAGGCCGAGTTCCTGCGCAGGCAGTACGGGCTCGACAAGCCCTACCTGGAGCAGTACGCGATCTGGATGGGCTTCTGGCCGGGCGAGAACGGCTTCTCCGGCCTGGTGCAGGGCGACCTAGGCTGGTCTTTCGAGTACGACCTGCCGGTGAAGGAGGTGGTGGGCGATCGCCTCCTGCTTTCCTTCATCCTGAACTTCTCGGTGATCCTGTTCACCTGGGCGGTCGCGTTCCCGATCGGCTTCTACGCCGCCACCAACCAGTACAGCTGGGGCGACCACGGCCTCACCTTCCTCGGCTACGTCGGCCTCGCCATCCCCAACTTCCTGCTCGCGCTGGTGCTCATGTACTTCGCCAACGTGCAGTTCGGGCTGTCGGTGGGCGGCATCATGGACCCGGAGCACCTCGGCCAGCCATGGAGCGTCGCCAAGGCGCTCTCGGTGATCGAGCACCTGTGGATCCCGGTGATCGTGATCGGCACCTCGGGCACCGCGGGGATGATCCGGCGCCTCCGCGCCAACCTGCTGGACGAGCTGCAGAAGCCCTACGTGGTGACCGCGCGCTCGAAGGGCATGCCGCCGTTCCGCCTGCTGGTGAAGTACCCGCTGCGCATGGCGCTCAACCCCTTCATCGCCGACATCGGCAACCTGCTGCCGAGCGTCATCTCGGGCTCGGCGATCGTCGCGGTGGTGCTGTCGCTGCAGACCTCGGGGCCGATGCTGCTCGAGGCGCTGCGCAGCCAGGACCAGTACCTCGCCGGCTCGTTCCTCATGTTCCTGTCGCTGCTCACCGTGATCGGCATGTTCGTCTCCGATCTGCTGCTGGCGGCCCTGGATCCGCGCATTCGCCTTACCGGGGGAGCTGCCAAATAAAAATAGAACATTACGTCTCGCAGGAACCCTTCGAGCCGCACGCGAGCGAGACCCTGACCCCGGAGCAGGAGCGCTTCTACCGCGCCTCGCAGTGGCAGATCATGTGGTGGAAGTTCCGCCGCCACCGCATCGCGGTGATCGCCGGGGCGATCCTGCTCCTCTTCTACGCCTCGACGCTGGTGAGCGAGTTCATCGCGCCGTACCACCTGCACACGCGCGACACGCGCCACATCTACGCGCCGCCGCAGCGGCTGCACCTGTTCCACGAAGGCAGCCTGGCGGGGCCGTTCGTCTACGGCTACAGCATGCGCCTCAACATGCAGACGCTGAAGCGCGAGTACACCGGCGATCCGGCAGCGGTGCAGCGCCTGCGCTTCTTCTGCCTCGGCGACGAGTACGCGTTCTGGGGGCTGGTGCCCGGCAGCTTCCACTTCGTCTGCCCCGCCGAAAGGGGCACCCTGTATCTCCTGGGAACCGACCGGCTGGGAAGGGACCTGTTCTCGCGCATCGTGTACGGCACGCGCATCTCGCTCACCGTGGGCCTGCTCGGCATCGCGGTGAGCTTCCTGATCGGCATCACCCTCGGCGGCATCTCGGGCTTCTACGGCGGCTGGGTCGACAACGCGATCCAGCGCTTCATCGAGATGGTGCGCTCCTTCCCCGAGCTGCCGCTGTGGATGGCGCTCTCCGCAGCGCTGCCGGTGAACTGGAGCCCGATCCTGGTCTACTTCGGCATCACCATCATCCTCGGGCTGCTCGACTGGCCGGGGCTCGCCCGCGCGGTTCGATCAAAATTGCTGGCTTTAAGAGAGGAAGATTTCGCGACGGCGGCGGTGCTCATGGGCGCGAGCCCGGCGCGCGTCATCCGCCGCCACCTGCTCCCCAGCTTCACCAGCCACCTGATCGCCTCCGCCACGCTCTCGGTGCCGGCGATGATCCTCGGCGAAACCGCGCTTTCCTTCCTGGGATTGGGATTGAGGCCGCCCGTGACCAGCTGGGGCGTATTGCTGAACGAGGCGCAGAACATCAACGTGGTGGCGCTCTACCCGTGGCTGATGCTGTCCGTCCTCCCGGTGTTCATCGTGGTCCTCGCCTTCAACTTCTTCGGCGACGGCCTGCGCGACGCCGCCGATCCCTACAGCGCCGTCGCCCGCACCTAAATCAGGGACAGACCACGTTTCTTTCTGCCGCTCCTTGCGCTGGCGGTTGCCAGGTAGTAGATTGGTAGTATGAAAGTCAAGACCTCCGTCACCCTCTCGGACTCGCTGCTTGCGCAGATCGACCGGCACGCGGGCCGCGGCGCCAACCGATCGGAATTCATCGAGACGGCTGTACGCGGCTACATCGCCGCGCTGGTGCGCAGGAACCAGAACTTGCGCGATCGCGCCATCATCAACCGGCGCGCAGCGCGGCTGAACCGGGAAGCACGCGACGTGCTCGACTACCAGATTCCGGTTTGAAGCGCGGCGAGCTCTACCGCGTCAGGCATCCTGCGCGCCGCGACCCGAAGCCCTCGCGGGTGTTTGCCCTGGTGAGCCGCCAGGTGCTCATCGAATCTCGGTTCTCGACGGTCATGTGCGTCCCGGTCTACACCGCGTACGACGGCCTTGCCACGCAGGTGCCGGTGGGGCTCGCCGAGGGCCTGACGCACGAGAGCAGTCTTCACTGCGATGAGGTGGTGAGCTTGCAGAAGACGGTTCTCACCGATTACATCGGCGCGCTTTCGCCGCGGAAGACAGCCGAGCTCAATCGCGCATTGCGCGTCGCTCTGGATCTTCCCGACTGACGCACTGCCGGGTCTTGACGCACAGCTCGGTACGGCATGGCGTCCCCGCCGTGCATTTTATTTACTCAATGCCTTGAGTATTTTTACTCAACGCCATGCGTATCTACATAAGACCCTGTTTCGTAAACATTTTGTTCAAGGAAGCTAGAATGGGCAAAGAACCACGGGGGAGGAAGCATGGAAGACCGCGTAGCAGACCTGCGCGCGCGCTGAATGACGAGTTGGGTTGAGGGATGGCAACGACCAAGAAAACCAGCCCTGCGGCCGGACTGCAGGCGCTGCGCAAATCACTCGAGCGCGAAAAGGCGAAGAGCGCACGGCTTGAGAAGAAGCTGACCGAGTCGCTCGAGCAGCAGACGGCGATCAGCGAGATTCTGCGCGTCATTTCGAGCTCGCCGAGCGACGTGCAGCCGGTGCTGAAGGCCGTGGCGGAACGCGCTGCGCGCATCTGCGCCGCGCAGTTCGTCGATATCGTTCTGGCGGAGGGCGAAATGTTGCGCGTGGGCGCCGCGATCGGCGCCATCGGGCGACCGGGTGGCGCCGAGCCTGTGCCTCTCGACCGCACCAGCGTAATGGGACGGTCGATCGTCGACCGGGCCAGCGTGCACGTGGCCGACCTACAGAACGCGCCCGAGAGCGAATATCCGCTCGGGCGAACGCTGGCGCGCAAGTACGGGCACCGCACGATACTTGCCGTGCCGCTGGTGCGCGAGGACCGGGCGCTCGGGACGATCCTTCTGCGCAGGACCGAGGTGCGGCCCTTCGACCGCAAGCACGTCGCGCTGCTCAAGACCTTCGCCAATCAGGCGGCGATCGCGATCGAGAACGTGCGCCTGTTCAACGAGACCAAGGAAGCGCTCGAGCGGCAGACGGCGACGTCGGAGATCCTGAAGGTGATCAGCAGCTCGCCAACGGACACGCAACCTGTGTTCGACGTCATCGCGAGGAGCGGCGTGCGGCTGTTCGACGGCTTGAACGTCGCGATCCTGCTGCGCAAGGATCCGCATTTCGTCCTGGCGGGATACTCAGGGCCGGGAATGGAAGATTTGCCCGCTGAGATCCGGACCGCGCCGCTCGACCCGGAGAAGAATTTTCCGTCGCGCGCGATTCTGGATGGCACGGTCCTGCACGTCACCGACTGGGAAGGCGACGACGTACCCGAGCACGAGAAAGTCGTCGCCAAGGCGTTCGGCATCAAGTCCGGATTGATGGTCCCGCTGCTGCGGCAGGGCGAGGGTATAGGCGCGATCGCAGTGCTCCGGGCGAAGGCGGGCCCGTTTCAGGACAAGGACATCGCGCTGCTGCAGTCGTTCGCCGACCAGGCGGTGATCGCGATCGAGAACGTGCGCCTGTTCGACGAGACCAAGGAGGCGCTCGAGCGGCAGACCGCGACGGCGGAGATCCTGAAGGTGATCAGCAGCTCGCCGACGGACGTGCAGCCCGTCTTCGACATCATCGGGCGGCTGGCGGAAAAACTGTGCGCGGCCGAGATCAGCGTCGTATCGAGGTTTGACGGCGCGCTGATCCGGCTAGCGGCCCTCCACGGCGTGGCCAAGGAGGCTGTGGAGACGGTGCGGCGTGTGTTCCCGATGCGGCTAGACGAGGAGACGGTGACGGCGCGAGCGTATCGGAAATCTGCCGTCATACATATCGCGGACGTCCTCGCCGACCCTGAATATACGCAGAAGCACACGGCACGCGCGGGCGGCTGGCGAGGCGCCCTCGGGGTGCCGATGGTCCGCGAGGGTCAGGTCATCGGCGTGATTTTCGTGGCGCGGACGACTCCGGGTTACTTCGCCGACGCGCAGGTCGAACTGCTCCGGACCTTCGCCGACCAGGCGGTGATCGCGATCGAGAACGTGCGCCTGTTCAACGAGACCCGCGAGGCGCTCGAGCGACAGACGGCGACTGCCGAGATCCTCAAGGTAATCGCGAGTTCGCCGTCGGATGTGCAGCCGGTATTTGACGCCATCGCGGGAAACGGCGTGCGACTCTGCGGTGCCGGTTTCGGCGTCGTGTTTCGGTGTGATGGCGAGGTCATAACGCTTGCCGCCGTCCATAACGTGAGCCAGCAGGAAATGGAGGGGCTGGGCCGAATCTGGCCGATGCGACCAGACCCTGAGAGCATCGTCGGGCGCACAGTGCTGGAGCGCCACGTCATCAACGTGCACGACTACCAGATCGAATTCCCCAAGTTCGCGCCGTTGCTGCCGACCATCCGGTCAATCGTGTCCGTCCCGATGCTGCGTGGGGATGTACCGATAGGGGTACTGGGGATCTTCCGGAGAGAGTTGGCGCCGTTCACGCGACATCAAATCGACCTCCTTCAGACCTTCGCCGACCAGGCGGTGATCGCGATCGAGAACGTGCGCCTGTTCAACGAGACCCGCGATGCCCTCGAGCGGCAGACGGCGTCTGCCGAGGTCCTGGCCTCGATCAGCGGCTCGATGACGGACGCCAAGCCGGTGTTCGACACCATCGCGCGCAACGTGCAGCGCCTGATCGGCACGCGCTTCGCCGTGGTGCAGGTGGTGCGCGACGGCATCATCGAGATGCCAGCCGCCGCGGGCGAGCCCGGATTCGAGAGGCTCACCGAGCGCTACCCGCGCCCGCTGGACGACAGCACGACCGGCGGCAGAGCCATGCTCTCGATGCAGGTGCAGCAGCTGACGCCGGTGCTCGGTAACCCGCTGACGCCGGCGCCGGTTGAGCAGTTCGCGCGCGACTTCGGCTTCAATTCGGTGCTTTTCGCGCCCATGTTGCGCGAGGGCAAGGTGGTCGGCGCCATCGGCGCCGCGCACCGCGAGGCGGTGCCGTTCGACGACAAGCAGGTGGCGCTCATCAGGACCTTCGCCGACCAGGCAGTGATCGCGATCGAGAACGTGCGGCTGTTCAACGAGACGAAGGAGGCGCTCGAGCGGCAGACCGCGATCAGCGAGATCCTGCGCGTGATCTCGGATTCGCCGAGCGACGTCAAGCCGGTGCTGGACGCGGTCGCCGAGCGCGCCGCCCGGATCTGCGAGGCGAGGGTAGTCGACATCGTCCTGGCGGAAGGCGGCTCGATGCTCGTCGCCGCCCACATTGGCGATCTCGGGCGACCGGTGGGCGATATCATCGCTCTCGACCGCACCACCGTGATGGGGCGCTCGATCGTCGACCGCGCTTCGGTGCAGGTCGCCGACCTGCAGAACGCCGGCGACGAGTTCCCGCGCGGCCGGGAGCTGGCGCTCAAGTACGGGCATCGCACTATCCTCGCGGTGCCGCTGCTGCGCGAGGGCCGCGCGCTCGGAACGATCCTGGTGCGGCGCGCGGAGGTACGGCCCTTCGACGACAAGCACATCGCGCTGCTCAGGACCTTCGCCGACCAGGCGGCGATCGCGATCGAGAACGCGCGCCTGTTCAACGAGACCAAGGAGGCGCTCGAGCGGCAGACGGCGATGGCCGAGGTGCTGCAGGTGATCAGCGCATCGATGGCTGACACCGCGCCGGTCTTCGACAAGATCCTGCAGAGCTGCAAGAGGCTGTTCTCGAGCGCCGAGCACGGCATCCTGCTGGTCGCCGAGGATGGGCGGGTGCGCATCGCCGCGCACCACGGCTCGGCCGGCGACCGGGTGACCGAGCTGGTCGCCGCCGGTCTCGCCGACGGCCTGGTTCAGGTGGAGGCCATCCGGCAGCGCAAGGCGCTGCATTTCGTCGACGCACTGGCCGAGGAGGCGCGCGGGCCGGTGCAACGCATTGCGCAGCGGCTCGGCATTGGCTCTTATTCGCAGGTGGTGGCGCCGATGCTATGGGAGGACCAGCCGGTGGGCTGGCTTTACGCCATTCGGCAACCCGCGACCGGATTCAGGGAAGCCGAGATCGCGCTCCTGAAGGCTTTCGCCGACCAGGCGGTGATCGCGATCCAGAACGCGCGCCTGTTCAACGAGACCAAGGAGGCGCTCGAGCAGCAGACCGCGACCAGCGAGATCCTGCGCGTCATGTCGAGCTCGCCCGGCGACGTTCAGCCGGTGTTCGACGCGGTAGCGCGCAAGGCGAGCGAGCTTTGCAGCGGGAATTACGCCGTCGTCACGCGGTTCGACGGCGAGCTGATCCACCTGGCTGCGCAGCACAACCCGCGGCCGGGCAGCAGCGCGCCCACGGCTCAGCAGTACCCGCGGCGTCCGGGGCGCGATATTCCTTCCGCACGCGCGGTTCTGGAGCAAGCCGTAGTGCATATTCCGCATGCCGACAAGGATCCTGACCTGCCGCCGGCACTCGTTCGTCGCATAGGAGCGGGAAGCTTCCTGGCGGTTCCGCTGCTGCGCGAGGGCAGGGCGATCGGGGCGATCGGCGTCTCGCGCGCCGAATCCGGAGCTTTCCCCGCAAGGCAGATCGAGCTCGTGAAGCTGTTCGCCGACCAGGCGGTGATCGCGATCGAGAACGTGCGCCTGTTCAACGAGACCAAGGAGGCGCTCGAGCGGCAGACGGCGACGGCGGAGATCCTGAAGGTCATCAGCGAGTCGCCCTCGGACATCGGTCCGGTGTTCCGCGCAATTCTTGAGAAGGCTATCCGCCTCTCCGGGTCGCAGCTCGCCGTACTCTGGATGTATGAGGGTGGCGATACCTTCCGCGCGGTGGAGGGCTACGGACAACGCCCGGAGTTTTCCAAGTGGGTGTACGGGAGAACGCATCGTTTCGGTCCTCCTTTCTTCCGGGTCGGCGGTCCATGGCGCGCCGGCCAGGTTGTTGACGTCCGCGAAACCGAGCCCTACCGTCGCGGCGACGAGATCTGGATCAAGTCGGTGGAAATTGAAGGCATCAGGACCGCGCTAATGGTCCCGCTCGTGCGCGAGAAGAAATTTCTAGGGGGCATCGCCATCTACAGGCGCGAGGTGCAGCGCTTCACCAGCAAGCAGATTGAGTTGGTCAGCACTTTCGCCGACCAGGCGGTGATCGCGATCGAGAACGTGCGCCTGTTCAAGGAGCTGCAGGCGCGCACCGAGGCGCTCACGCGCTCGGTCGGGCAGCTCACGGCGCTGGGCGAGGTGGGGCAGGCGATCAGTTCGACGCTGGACCTCGAGACGGTGCTGAAGACGATCGTGTCGCGCGCCGTGCAGCTCTCGGGGCTGAACGGCGGGTCGATCTACGAGTTCGAAGAGGCCAGCGGCGATTTTCACTTGCGCGCCGCCGAAAACATGCCCGAGGAGATGGCCGAGGTGTACCGCCGGATGCCGATCCGGCTCGGCGAGAGCATCGTCGGCGGCGCGGCGGCCAAACGTGAGCCGATGCAGGTCCCGGACATCCAGGACGAGAGCTACCAGACCCGCTACCGCGAACTGCTCATCCGCCAGGGCTACCGTGCGATTCTCGCGGTGCCGCTGCTGCGCGACGAGCAGATCATCGGGGCGCTCACCGTCAGCCGGAACGAACCCGGCGCGTTCGCGCCGGAGGTGGTGGAGCTGCTCAAGACCTTCGCCACGCAGTCGGCGCTGGCGATCCAGAACGCGCGGCTGTTCCGCGAGATCGCGGAGAAGGGCAGGCAGCTCGAGGTGGCGAGCCGGCACAAGTCGGACTTCCTCGCCAGCATGAGCCACGAGCTGAGGACGCCGCTCAACGCCATCCTCGGCTTCAACGAGATGATCCTCGGCCAGGTCTACGGCGAGGTGCCGGCCGACATGAAGGAGCCGCTCGCCGACATCCAGGCGAGCGGCAAGCACCTGCTGCGCCTGATCAACAACGTGCTCGACCTCGCCAAGATCGAGGCGGGGCGCATGGAGCTCGCTCTGTCCGACTACTCGGTGCAGGACACCGTGGAGAACGTGCGCTCTACGCTGCGGCCGCTGGCGGCGGAGAAGGGCCTGGAATTCCTGGTCCACGTACCGAGCGGCATTCCGCTCGCCTATGGCGACGGCGGCCGCATCGCGCAGTGCCTGATGAACCTCGCCGGCAATGCCCTCAAGTTCACCAAGGCGGGCAAGGTCGAGATCAGCGTCGAGGAGGAGGGGGAGTTGCTCACCTACCGCGTCGCGGACACCGGCATCGGCATCCCGCCGGACAAGATCGAGCACCTGTTCACCGAGTTCAAGCAGAGCGACGCCACCATCGCGAGCGAATACGGCGGCACGGGACTGGGCCTGTCCATCAGCAGGAAATTCGTCGAGATGCACGGCGGCCGCATCTGGGTCGAGAGCGAGCTGGGCAAGGGCTCGGCGTTCCTGTTCGAGATCCCGCTGCGCGTGCGCGAAGGAGCGGCGGCATGAGCGCGAAGACGGTCCTCTACGTCGAGGACAACGAGATGAACCGCAAGATCGTGCGCGATCTCCTGAAGCGCACCACCTACCGCCTGATCGAGGCGCACGACGGCGAGGCGGGGGTGGCGAAGGCGCTGCTGGAGCGCCCGGACCTGATCCTGATGGACGTGCAGCTGCCGAAGCTCTCCGGCATCGAGGCGACCCGCAGGCTGCGCGCCGCGCCGGAGACGGCGGCGACGCCGATTCTCGTCATCACTTCCTTCGCGCTGAGCGGCGACGATCAGAAGGCGAAGCAGGCCGGGGCGAGCGCTTATCTCGCGAAACCGTACAGCCCGTTCGATCTCCTCGGCATGATCCGCAAGCTGCTGCCCGAAGCGTGAATCCCGACAGGGAGGGGAAATGGAAGACCGCGTAGCGGACCTGCGCGACGCCGCCGATCCCTACAGCGCCGTCGCCCGCACATGAAGCATAATCAAATGCGAGGGAGGGGAATGGACCGGCGAAGTTTCGTCGCCCTTGCATTAGGGGCGCTATGCGGGCCTCGCATCGCCGGCGCGCAGGCGAAGAAAGTCGCGCGCATCGGCTACCTGTCGCTGTCGCGCCCCGAGGTGGACAAGAGCTGGGTCGGCGCGTTCAAGCAGGCGTTGCGCGACCTTGGCTACGTCGAGGGAAAGGACCTCGTCATCGAGCAGCGCCACGCCGAGGGCCACGCCGACAAGATGCCCACCCTGGTCATGGAGCTGGTGCGTCTCAAGCCCGACGTTTTGGTGGTCTACGGCGCCTGGGCCCTGATCGGCAAGCTGCCCGCAACCACGCCGGTGGTCTTCACTGTCGTGCCCGATCCTGTCGCGATAGGGCTGGTCGCGAGCCTCGCGCGCCCCGGCGGCAACCTGACCGGGTTCGCAGACAACCACGACGCGCTGGTGCCGAAGCGCCTGGAGCTGCTCAAGGAGGTCGTCCCCGGTGCGTCGCGGGTCGCGGTCCTGCACTATCCGAACCCCATGAGCCTGCTACAGCTAAAGACCGCGCAGGCAGCCGCTCCCCGCCAAGGCATGACGCTCGTGCCAGTCGCGATCAAGGGCCCGCAAGCGAGCGAGCTCGATAGCGCATTCGCCACCATGGCGAAGGAACGCGTCGCCGCCCTGATCGTGATTGCCGAGCCGACGCTCAGCGCGAATCGAAGGCTGATCGCCGAGCACGCGGCCAAGAACCGCCTGCCGGCAGTCGGCACGGTGCGCGAATGGGCGCAAGCCGGCTTCCTGCTCTCCTACGGCACCAACTTTCACGAGCTCTGGCGGCGCTCGGCCCTCTACGCCGACAAGATCCTCAAGGGCGCGAAGGCCGGCGACCTTCCGGTTGAACAGCCGACGAAGTTCGACCTGGTGGTCAACCTGAAGACCGCGAAGGCGATCGGCCTTGCGGTGCCGCGCTCGCTGATCGCGAGGGCCGATCAGGTGATCGAATAGCGGCCGCTCGCGGCCTGCGGCCGATGGACAGGAATCGCCAAGCGGACTAAGATTAGTCCACCATGGAAAAGATCAACGTGCACGACGCCAAGACGCATTTTTCGCGGCTCATCGAGCGCGCCGAGAAAGGCGAGGAATTCGTTATCGCGCGGGCGGGCAAGCCGGTGGCCCGGCTCGGGCCTCTGCGCAGCGCAGCGAGGAAGCGCAGACTTGGCGGGCTGGAGGGCAGATTCAGGATTCCCGACGACTTCGACGCTCCTCTGCCCGAGAGCGTGCTCCGCACCTTCGAGGGACGCCGTCGCTGAGGATCCTGCTCGACACGCATTTACTGCTCTGGATCGTCGGCGACCCGGGCAAACTGAAGGCCGCAGTACGCCGCATGCTGCTCGATACCGGCAACGATGTGTATTTCAGCGCAGCGAGCGTTTGGGAGATCTCCATCAAGAGCGGGTCGGGGCGCGGTGATTTCGACGCGGATCCCGCCGACGTCGTCGAAACGCTGCTCGGAAACGGGTTTGCCGGGCTGGCGGTCACCGCCGCGCACGCGGCTCGGGTGGCAGCGCTTCCAAAAATCCATCGCGATCCGTTCGATCGCCTGCTCGTGGCCCAGTCGCTCGCCGAGCCGATGACGCTGTTGACCAGCGACCGGCTGCTCGCGAGCTACGGCTCCACGATTCGAGTCGTCTAGGGGCACTGACAGGACATAGTTCGGCAGGGGAGGAGATATGGAAGACCGCGTAGCGGACCTGCGCGCTCGCTGGACGCCCGAAGCGACGGCGGCCGCGGTGGCGTTCCTCGAGTCGCGCCCGACGGCCTACGACCTGCCGACGATGGAGCACGACGGGGCGACCTACCTCGACCTGCGCGGGCTGCGCGTCGAGCAGACGCAGATCGACAAGGCGTACCTCAAGAACGTCAACCTGCGCTGGGCGCAGTTCCGCGACGTCGGCTTCAAGAACGCGCGCTTCGCCAACTGCAACCTCAGCCAGGCGACGTTCACCGAGTGCTACCTGCGCCGCGCGCAGTTCGAGAAATGCGACCTCGTCAACTCGCACTTCGCGTCGTGCGACTTCTCGCAGGCGGTGCTCGCCGAGAGCCGCATCGACTTCGCGTCCTTCGCCAACTGCGAGATCCGCCTCGAGAACATCCGCTTTCGCGCCGATGCGAGCGAGCAGGCCATGGTGCGCGTGTGCCGCAGCCTCAAGCTCAACGCCATGTCGATGGGCAACTTCGCGGACGCCGGCGAGCTCACCTACCTCGAGAAGAGCTACGAGCGTCGCGCGCTGCGCAAGCGCGGTGCCTGGGGGCCGTGGCTCGGCTCGCTCTTGCAGAACCTGGTGTGGGGCTACGGCGAGAAGCCCTGGCGCCTCGCCGTCGTGATGCTGGTCAACATTTTCATCTTCGGCGCGGTGCTGTACGGCGTGAACGCGCTTCCCGACAAGACCTTCTGGGAGCACGTGTACTTCAGCGGCATCACCTATCTCACCGTGGGCTACGGCGATCTCGCGCCGGTGGGAGCGCTGGGCCGGTTCATCTCGGTGCTCGACGCCGCCACCGGCATCGCCACCTTCGGCATGCTGATCGCCTCGGTGACGAAGAAGGTGATGTATCGCTAGCGAGGGGTGGGTGGCAACGGGCGGGAGGAGAGCCGCACCGCCAGCTCCTCCATCTCCTCGAGCGCGCGGACGATGCTCTCCAGCGGCAGCTCGGCCCAGCGCCGCAGCTGCTCCCGCTGCGCGCCTTCCCACGTAGTCAGGCGCCAATCGATCGCGTCGTCCCGCCGTTCAGCCCCGGCCATTCTGTTCCAGCCTCTTTCGCAGGTACTCGATGTCGATTCTATCCTGCGCCCGGTTCGCGGCCTCCTTCATGCGGATCAGCGTCGGAATCGTCACAAACCTCACCTCGGTGCCGCCGAGCGGCTTGAGCAGGGAGCGCCGGTACTCCTCGTCGAAATCAAAAGGCTCGTGCACGAACATGTCGAGCGGCGTTTCGCGATGGACGTCGGACCAGAATTGCAGCACCTGCATTCCCTTTTCCCGGATCCAGGCCTCGCGCGTCGGCGCATCGGAGAACTGCGCCGCGGAAACCGGCACCAGCGGGCGATAGCCGAGCGTCGCCAGCGCCGCGAACGCGCGGGCGATGTTGTCGGGGAGCAACCGCACCACGACATCGACGTCCCTGGTGAACCTGAGATAGCCGTGCGCGTTGACCGCTAGCCCCCCGGCGATCAGGTAGCGCACGCTTGCCGCCTGCAGCGCCAGGACAAGGGCGTCGAAGCTGGAGAACCGCATCGCCAGTGCAGGATAGCAGAGGGTTCGGCCTGATCTCGCTCGCCGCAGTGCGCTTGACGCCGATCCCGCGCTCGCTTCTCTTAAGGGCCGACGAGGTAATCGAGTAATGGTTGATCAAATGATGGCCGGCGTGAAGTAGATCACCGCAAGTTCCGGGCTCCTCTGCTAGCGTCGCTCCGGCAGATGAGCGAAACCAAGCCTTTCCCGGTCAACGAGGACCTCCAGGCTGCGCGCAAGGCGGGGCGGCTCGCCTACCTCCTCGAGTCCTTCGCCATCGTTCTGCTCGCCGCGCTCGCCGCGTACGCGGCCGCCACGTAGTTCGCAAAACCCGGTAAGGACCTGCGCCGCCGGAGCGACAATAGCTCCATGCGCGGCGATTACGAGATCCGCTTCGAGCCGAGCAGGAAGCGCGTGCGGGTCGAATACAACGGCGCGACGGTCGCGGATTCGGAGCGCGCGGTCGTGGTGCACGAGACGCGGCTGCCGCCGGCGTACTACTTTCCCGCCGAGGACGTGCGCATGGATCTCCTCGCCAGGACCGGGCACGCCACGCACTGCCCGTTCAAGGGCAACGCAGCCTACTGGACGCTGAAGGTCGGCGACCAGGTGGCGGAGAACGCGGCCTGGGCCTATGAGGAGCCGTACCGCGAGGCCGAGAAGATCCGCGGCTATCTGTCCTTCTACCGCGACAAGGTCTCGGTCCTCTACGAGGGTGACGACGAGGCCAGGACCGTTGAAGGGCTGCACGGCAACCCGCTTGCGGACTGGCTGCTGAAGGACGCCTGGAAGGCGGGCTCGAGCGCCGAGCTCGCGGAGCAGTTCCTGAAGTTCCTGCGCGCCGCCGGCACCCCGGTCGACCGCAGCACGCTGATCATGCCGACGCTGCACGCGCAGATCTTCGCCACCGTGCTGGTGTGGCGCGCGGACACGCCGGGCATGCGCACGGTGTACGAGCCGCACGACATCCTGCACCAGCCGAAATTCGCCGACAGCCCGTTCGCGCCGATCATCCGCGGCGCGGGCGGCGTGCGCCGGCGGCTGGAGGACCCCGGCTGCGAGCTCGACTTCCCGGTGGTGCGCGACCTGCACAAGGAAGGCGCGACCGACTACGTGGCGATGCCGTTCCGTTTCTCCGACGGCCAGATCAACGTCATGTCGATGACTTCGTTCGCGAAAGGCGGCTTCGGCACCGCGAACGAAGT
>Ga0247727_10001188_pt1 | contig 63467 bp, 55 predicted proteins | sample WisWelCaveWW1625_FD_202498 | JGI IMG/M metagenome (GOLD analysis project Ga0247727, IMG submission 202498) | Biofilm microbial communities from Wishing Well Cave, Virginia, United States - WW16-25 | ecosystem: Environmental > Aquatic > Deep subsurface > Groundwater > Cave microbial mat | place...
TGAGGTTCCAGTTGTCGAACGCTGATGAATACGTGGAATACGGAGTTGAAAAAGCCGTTTCTCTCTCTGAAATGTGGACTTCCACGACTACGCACGACAAGATAAGTTTACAAAAACTTGTGTTCCCTGATGGAATTCTGTATTCAAGGCAAAATGACCGTTATCGAACGCCTCGCGTAAACTCCTTATTCGAGGTAAACCCCCTGATAAACAACGACTTCAACAAAAATAAAAAGGGACTTTCAGAAAAACTTTTTCTGAAAGTCCCATCGGGCGGAGAGGGAGGGATTTGAACCCTCGGTACGGTTTAACCCGTACGGCAGTTTAGCAAACTGCTGGTTTAAGCCACTCACCCACCTCTCCGTATTAAACTCTTATTTTAAAATCTAGTCACGCTGCTGGTCGTCATCCTGAGCCTGCCGAAGGACACTCACCCACCTCTCCTGATGTTCTATTGTTCTGTTAATCTAAAATCAAATCCCCAATCTTCTCAACTTCAATAATATGCACTCCTTTTCAAAAGGACAGCAAAAGTAAACATTTGACCTCCATTCCCAAAACAAGCAACCCTGCCCAAAAGCCATTTATTTGTCTAAAAATCAGCATCTAATTGAGGTACGAATACTATATTTGCACCTCGTTTATTCAACCCTATTGAGACCCATTATGACCCCTGGCAGAATTCCTCGATTCCTGTTCGTATCCGGCCTCGTCTTCCTCCTCGTTTCCTTTCACTCGTGTAGCTCCTATGTCCCTCAGGACAACGTAGTTAGGCTTCATGAACTTTCTGATGCCGATAAGCTGAACCCGATCACTTACCAGGATGCCGGAGCGGGGTATATTATTCGTCATATTTTCATGACACTACTAGAGATCGATTTTGAGACTCTGCAACTCAGCCCGGGTTTAGCCGAGTCGAGACCTGTTATGGAGAAAGACTCAAGCGGTACGTTATACATAACCTACACACTGCGGAAGGAAGCGGTTTGGGACAACGGTCAGCAGATCACACCACAGGATGTTGAGTTTTCTTTAAAATGTATCAAAGTTCCGAAAGTTGACAACCAGCAGAACAAACCGTATTACGAATTCATCCAGGACATAAAATATTACCCTGAGGAACCGCGAAAATTTACTTTCGTCTGTAATAAATCCTATTTGCTGGCTGAAGCATCATCCGGTGATTTTCCATTGATGCCAAAGTATAAGTATGATCCAAAGGATCTGCTTGGAAAATATTCGCTCCTGCAACTTTCCACAGAAGGTGATAAGCTTGCGGAAGAACCTGCCTTGATCGAGTTCTCCTCTGAATTCAATTCCGAAAAATTTCAACGTGAGAAAGATTTCGTGGAAGGCTGCGGGCCGTACCGGCTCATTGAGTGGACCACCGGGCAGCGTATTGTCCTGGAAAGGAAAAAAGATTGGTGGGGAGATCAGTTAAAAGATCAGGGGTTCCGGTTCCAGGCCAATGCACATAAACTCATTTACACTACTGTTAACGACCAAACTTCAGCGCTTGTCTCCCTCAAAGCGGGCAATCTTGATGTGATGAGGAGTATTAAATCGAAGGACTATGATGAACTTCCGAAATCAGAAAAATTCAATCTGAACTTCAACAAATACACCCCAAAACAATTAGCATATACATACATCGGACTCAACCTGAAGAAAAAACAATTCAGCAGTAAACTAACGCGGCAGGCGCTTTGTCATCTTCTTGACGTGGACCAGATGATCGAAACCATCAAGTACAGGCAGGCGCAGCGCGTTATCGGACCCATTCATCCCACCAAACCGGAGTACAATACAAACATCCTGCCTTATGAATTCAATGTTGAGAAAGCAAGAAAGATGCTTGCAGATGACGGATGGAAAGACACGAACGGTGATGGTACGATTGACAAGATGATCGACGGTGAACGCGTAGAGTTTGTCGTCACGTTCACATTCAATGCCGGTAACGACGAAAGAAAAGCAACAGCGCTGTTGTTTCAGGAAGAAGCAAGGAAGGTGGGCATTACTGTGAATGTTCTTGCTCAGGATTGGTCAGTCTATCTTGACAAACAAAAAAGGCATGAGTTCGACATGTTCTTCGGTGCCTGGATCGGGACCCCGGTTCCCTGGGATCCCAAGCAGATCTTTCACACGGAGTCATCGAACGATGGGTCAAATTATGTGAGCTATGGTAACCAGCAATCAGACGCCTTGATCGATTCCATTCGCGATGAGATCGATGAGAACAGGAGAAAGATCTATTACCTTAAGTTACAGGAGATGCTGCACGAGGATGTGCCGTACATCTTCCTTTGGGCGCCCTATGAACGCATTGCTATTCATAAGAAATTTACGAATGCGGACACATACGTAATGCGACCCGGATATTGGGAAGCAGGATTCACGATGTCAACGCAGGCTGCACAATAATTCATTCTATTCAATTCAGATCTTTTATACGGCAGGCAAATGTGGTTGTATATCTTAAAAAGGCTGCTGATCTTCTTCCCCACACTGATCGCTATTTCCCTTCTTACTTTTATCATTAGCCAGAAAGCACCAGGCGATCCCGTTGAAACCATGCTTTCCCGTAACCAGGGAGGCGAAGGGCAAGCTGCACAAAAACAGGCTACCGAGAAGGCGTACATGCGACAACGCCATGAACTTGGCCTCGACAAGCCGGTCTTCTATTTTGCTCTTTCAAATGCCACTTCATCCGATACGCTTTACCGCATACCGAAGATCGCTCACAGGGAAGTGCTTGAACGGATCTCATTTGAGTATGGAAACTGGGATGATGTTGCCGCGTATTATAACACCATCAAAAAATTTGAGTGGGAGGTTTATAGCTTCACGAAAACATCTGAGAGCGCAGAGGCGATCACGAAAGTCAAAGAGTTCATCAACCTCCTGTATTATACTTTCACTGAGGCGAAGATCAAGAATATCCTGAATAACATCGAGTTTCAATTCAAGGATGATGTAGCCTATAAAGATCTCAACGGCTCGTTCAATTCAGTTAAGAGCGCGCATGAGAATATCATTCACGGTCAGGATCCGATGAACAGGTATATTCCGAAGATCCATTGGTTCGGCTTCGATAATCAATATCATCACTGGTTCTTCAATTTTTTGACAGGTGACTTTGGGATCTCCTACCAGGATAAACGCCCGGTAAAATCAGTACTTATTGATGCATTAGGCAATACGATGTCGATCAGTCTGATCGCCATTTTTCTGGCATATATCATCGCTATACCCATTGGCATAAAAACCTCCATCAATAAAGGTAAACGAAGGGAGAAGGTCACAACCACATTTCTATTTGTCTTGTATTCTCTCCCCGGTTTCTGGATCGCTACCATTCTTGTTGTATTCACCTGTTGCGGAGATTTTGTTTGTTGGTTCCCGGCCCCGGGTTCTCCGCCCATTCCGGAAGATGCCCCGTTGATGTACAAACTTGGAGAATGGCTTTACAGAATGACGCTTCCGCTTTTTTGCCTTACCTATGGATCACTTGCCTTCATTTCCCGTCAAATGCGCGGTGGAATGCTCAATGTGATCGGGCAGGATTATATTCGAACAGCCAGGGCCAAAGGGCTGTCCGAGAAGGCTGTCATCTTCAAACATGCGTTGAAGAACTCACTTATACCCATCATTACACTTTTTGCGAATGTATTTCCAGCTGTGATCGTTGGCTCCATTGCAATTGAAATTATTTTCAACATTCCGGGAATGGGTAAACTCACCATTGAAGCAATTAATGCAAGGAATTATCCGGTCATTTTCAGCACAATGATGTTCACTGCCATCCTTACAATGATCGGAATACTTGTGGCTGATATACTTTATGCTGCCGTCGACCCGCGCATTTCATTCACATCAAAAAAATAAGGAATGAAACGCATCTTCAAATTTCTGCTCAACCCGTTCTCCAAAGGAGATGAGGTATTGCGCAGCATGGAAGGAAGGGCCTCGGACCAGAGTTTCTGGAACAATGTGAAGAAGCAGTTCCGGAAGAATAAACTGGCCATGTTCGCGTATCGCTTTATTATTTTCCTCGGGATCATCGCCATCCTTGCCGATGTTCTTGCAAATGAAAAGCCTATTATCTGTAAATACGAAGACAATATTTATTTCCCTGTCTTCCGTGAATATGCAATTGATCTGGGATTAGCCACCTGGCAACCGCAGCTTTTGAATGCCGACTGGAAGAATTTAAGATACGAATGGAGCGTTTTTCCTCCTGTGCCGTACCTGCCCAAGAACATCGATGTACGGAATGCTCAATTCAAAGGACCGTTCGATCTGCAGGACGTTAAATCAACGCATTGGAGTCATTGGCTGGGAACTGACGACCTCGGACATGATGTTCTCGCCTGCATGATACATGGAACAAGAACTGCCATGCTTGTTGGCATCATCGCCATGACCATCGCCTCTATAATTGGTATCTTCCTTGGTTCTATGGCCGGATATTTTGGCGATGAAAAGCTGAAAGCAACACGCGCCAGCCTGATCATTGGTGGAATTTTCTTCCTCCTGGGAGTCTTTTATGCGTTTGGTACAAGGTCCTATACACTCAGCGATTCGTTTTCAGGAAGCATGATGATATTCCTCCTTCAGTTCATCCTGAGTCTGCTTATCCTGGCCGGCTTCACGATCGCTGGTATTTTCGTCGCGAAACCTTTCAGTAAGATTCCTTTTCTGAAGAAGAAAGTAACCATTCCTGTTGATATCATGATCTCACGATTATTCGAAGTGATGCATTCCATTCCTACCCTGTTCCTGATCATCTCCATTTCAGCGATCGTTGCGCAGCCAAGCATTACGCTGGTCATGGTGATCATCGGTTGTACCTCCTGGCCCGGTATCGCGCGGTTCATCCGGGCGGAACTGCTCCGGGTAAGAAGCCTGGAGTATGTTGAGGCGGCCAAGGCACTCGGCTTTTCAGAATTCAGGATCATTTTCAAGCACGCTATCCCGAATGCACTCTCGCCTGTTTTTATCGCCATCGCATTTGGCATCGCAAGCGCGATCCTGATCGAAGCATCCTTGTCGTTCCTAAACGTAGGCGTACCTGCAGAAGAACTTACCTGGGGAAAATTGCTTTCTATGGCCAGGACAACTCCAACCGCATGGTGGCTGGCAATATTCCCCGGGTTCGGGATCTTCATTACGGTCACGATCTTTAACCTTGCAGGTGATGGATTGACTGAAGCGCTTGATCCCAGGTTGAAAAAATAAGCTATTCATGAAAAACATCACTGTCATAGGATCCGGCACCATGGGCAATGGGATCGCGCACGTTTTCGCACAGAATGGTTTTAGTGTGTCAATTGTTGATGTGTCAGATGAAGCCTTAAAAAAAGCCATCGTTACCATCACTAAGAATCTCGACAGGCAAGTCGCTAAAGGTGCGATCAATGATGAAACGAAAATAAAGACCCTTGAAAGTATTAAGACTTTCGCAAAACTTGAGGAAGGCGCGAAGAATGCAGAGCTTGTAGTGGAAGCAGCAACGGAGAATGTAGAACTCAAATTGAATATTTTCCGGCAGTTGGACAGCATCGCGACTTCCGGAGCCATTCTTGCCTCGAACACCTCATCTATCTCCATTACAAAGATAGGAGCAGTCACAAAACGTCCGGATAAGGTGATCGGTATGCACTTCATGAATCCCGTGCCGGTAATGAAACTGGTAGAGGTCATCCGTGGTTATTCCACAAGTGATACGGTAACCCAAACCGTTATGGAGATCTCAAGGTCATTAGGGAAATCGCCTGTCGAAGTAAATGATTATCCCGGTTTTGTCGCGAACAAGATCCTGATGCCGATGATCAACGAAGCAATCCTCACTTTGCACCAGGGAACGGCCGGAGTTGAGGAGATCGATACGGTCATGAAACTTGGTATGGCTCATCCAATGGGTCCTCTCCAGCTTGCCGATTTTATCGGGTTGGATGTTTGTCTCTCGATTCTGCGTGTGCTCCAGGATGGATTCGGCGACCCCCGTTATGCGCCATCTGCTTTATTGGTGAATATGGTTGCCGCCGGTCACCTCGGGGTTAAAAGCGGAAAAGGTTTTTATAGCTACGTTCCCGGCAGCAAAGAGGTTGTTGTGAGTGACAGGTTCCGAAAAGCCTGATGCCGCGTTCTGTTTTCATTTTTTTATTCACCTTACTTTCCCTCTTCTCCTTTTCACAGTTACCAAAGGACTTTTCCTGGCCGGTTGATTCTACGATCCTGATCACCGGAAATTTCGGAGAGATACGTCTCAACCATTTTCATTACGGCCTTGATATATCAATTGGAGGAAAGGAAGGCATGAAGATCCTTGCGGCAGGAGACGGATATATTTCAAGGATCAAGGTTGGAACAGGCGGATACGGAAAGGCAATTTATATCACTCATCCAAATGGTTACACCACGGTTTACGGGCATTTGCGGGCAATTACCGGGAAAGCAGGACCCTTCGTGAAAAAAAAACAGTATGAGAACAAGAAATTCGAATTCGAATTCTATCCCGACAAGGACGATTTCCCCGTTAGAAAGGGCGAGATCATCGGCGAAGGCGGCAATACAGGCTACTCTGCCGGGCCCCACCTGCATTTTGAGATCCGGCAAACGAGTACGGAGAAGGTGATCAACCCTTATTTGTTCGGATTGATGACCTCAGATACGGTTCCGCCCTTTCTAAACGCCATTGCGATAGAACCTACAGGGGTTTACAGTGATGTGAACGGGATCAACTCAATACGGCGATTCAAACTTGTAAGAAAAAAAGGATTCTTAAAATTAGAAGTGAAGGATACGATCGAGATACGCGGGCCGGTTGGGATACTCGCAGAAGCCTGGGACCTGGAGAGCCGGAAGAACAGCAGGAACGGGATCTATAAAATGGAGATGTATGTGGATGGGGAATTACGCTACGCTCACCAACTCGACAGCTTTTCATTCCCTGAATCCCGTGCGGTCAATGCGCATGTTGATTACGGATTCTATAAGGAACAGAACCGTCATTTTGAACGTTGTTACAGAACAAAATGTGATCCACTCTCACTTTACCACCATCTGAAGGATAACGGTCTTATCATCCCCGGCAAGAAAAAAGTAATTGTCATTCGAGTTGTAGTCTACGACTTCAAAAACAGGAAGAGCGAAGTGAGTTTCCCATTAAAATGCTCTGCTTTTCCAGGAGATCCGGAAGTTCAAAAACCACTTGTTCGTTGCGATACGGTGTATTCAAACATTACATCTGCCTACCAGGTCCATTTCCCGCCGGGAGTAACATATAATGATCAGCAATTTCAACTAATTCTTCAAACCAAAGCAATTCCTTCAAATTGCATTACAAGCAATTTATACGTTTTCGTACAAAGTGTTCCGGCTCACGAAGCGTTCACGCTTTCTATGAAATATCCTGACACTTTAAAGTTGAAACCCTCACAACTAACTATGGTTCGGATCGACCAAAAAGGAAACCTTAGTTATGCCGGTGGAAAGGCAGAGAAAGGATGGATCACAGAAAGTTTCAGGACCTTCGGAACCTATGCCGTCAGTTACGATACAGTGGCGCCCAAAATAAAAACGCTAACCTCTTTTACGAAGCCGCTTTTGCGTAACAAATTTATCCAACTCAAAGTAAGTGATAACCTGAGTGGTGTAAGCGATTGGTCGTTGACGATCGACGGAAAATGGTATTTGTCTGAATATGAACCCAAGACGGGGCTAATCAGTTTTTTGCCAAATGATCTGAAAACCGGAACGCACGAAGGGAAACTGGAAGTATGGGATAACTGCGGGAACAGACGTGAGTTGAAGGTGCTCTTCACTTTACTGTAGATATTGTAACTTTATCCGGTAAACAAATTTATCGACAAGAACGTTTATAAAACTAAATAGCATGAATAACATCGTCAGAAACATTTTAGCGGTCATCGGAGGATTCCTGATCGGCAGCGTGGTCAACATGGGTATCATCATGGTTAGCGGATCACTGATAACGCCACCCGAAGGGGCGGATGTGACCACCATGGAAGGATTGAAGACTACCATGCATCTCTTCGAACCGAAACATTTTCTGCTGCCTTTCCTGGCGCATGCGCTTGGAACCCTGTTTGGAGCTTTGGCGGCAGCCCTGATCGCCGGGTCCCATAAAATGATATTTGCAATGGTTATTGGTTTATTATTCCTGGCGGGGGGAACTGCCAATGTTTTCATGCTTCCCTCTCCGCTTTGGTTCAATATTACCGATCTTGCCCTTGCATACATCCCCATGGCATTCATTGGAGGAAAACTGATCGCACGGCGCAAGAAAGCAAGCACATGAAGTTTCCGGGATGTTAAAAAATATCACCCTGTTGCAATCTATTGAGATCCGCGCTTCAGCAGAAAAAGTATTTGATTACATAAGCAACCTCAGTAACGACCCTCTCTGGCGACCGGAAGTAACAAAAATGGACGTGCAAGGAGAACTCAGATCAGGGACTGTTATCATTGAATACATTACCATTTATAAGTTCTTCCATATTGTAACTCCAACTGTTGTAAAAGTGCTCGACAGGCCCAATAAATTTGTGGTCGAAACACCGCCGGGCCATCCCACATGGGTGGAGTGCATCAGAACCGTCAGCAATACAGCACCCGGAGATTCCATATTCACAGTACAACTTTCCTTTTCACTCAACAACCTGAAGCAGATCTTTCCCATCATTCCGCCTGCCTTGTTTGTCAACATGTGGTATAAACCGCGGATGAGGGGATATATGAATAATTTGAAAAAGATACTTGAATCAACTTTGAAATAAAATAATATGAAAAAAGCAGCCATCCCTTTTGAGATCATTGACTGGAACGGAATTCAAAAAACCGAACACAAAGGAGAAACCGGGACTTCATTCTGGCAAACCATAGAACTTCCTGGTTTACGTATTAGAGTTGTAGAATATTCCGCTAACTATAAGGCAGATCACTGGTGTCCAAAAGGGCACATCGTTCAGTGCCTTGAAGGCGAATTCACCAATGAACTGGAATCAGGCGAAAAACAGGTTATGAAGCCAGGAATGAGTTACGTTGTATCTGACAATGCAAGTTCACATCGATCCATTTCAAAGGACGGAGCAAAGTTATTTGTTGTAGACGGGGATTTTCTGGGCTAAAAAATCTTCCCCGCCAGCCAGACAAACAGAGTGATCAGCAGCACTCCTGCAACGTCCAGAAAAAACCCTGCTTTCAACATTTCTTTGGTCTTGATGCGCTTCGTTCCGAAAACAATTGTATTGGGCGCTGTGGCTATTGGCAGCATGAAGCCCAGCGAGGCAGCGAGCGTAGCTGGCGCCAGCAAATAAAGCGGGTGTACGTTCAATAATGGATAAAAGGAGAGCAGTACCGGCAGCATCAATTGGATGCACGCCACATTCGAAGCGAATTCACTGATGAAACAGATCATCAGGCACATTCCAAAAACAAACAATATCGGTTCCTGACCAACAAATGCATTCAGACCTGAAGCAAGCCATTTGCTCAGGCCGCTTGCCTCGATTCCCATGGCAAGAGCGAAGCCCCCTCCAAACAAGATAATGATATCGAAAGGAAGCTTCTTAAGATCCGGCAACTCCATTGTCATCCCATTTCCCTTTTCCGCAGGAATGAAGAACAAGGATAAAGCCATCACAACAGCGGGCAGAAAATCATGATTGAGTTTCTTCAGGTTGTATCCCATGAATTCTGCGGGCAGTAGACCGCCCCAGCCATTGAATGCGAATGCGCCAAAATCAATATCTCCACGCGTAAACCATAGCAATGCGGTTGCACCGAACACTATTCCGGTAGTTTTCTCCATTCTCGTCCAGTTTCCCAATTCATTCAATTTTTGGCGAAAGAGCGATCTGTCGATACGTAGAGAATGTGTTCGGTAAAGGAACATATTCCTGAGAACGAAAAAGCAAACGGCAAGTAAGGCCAGCGATAAAGGAAATGCGAAAAGGAACCAGGTTGCGAAATTCAGATCGGCTGTCGATTTGAACGTTTCAATGTATTTTCCATAAAAGATCATGTTGGTAGGGGTGCCAACCAATGTAGCCATGCCGCCGATGGTTGCGCTAAACGCGAGTCCAAGTAAAATAGCAACGCGAAATTTCCTTTTGTGCTCTTCGTCCGCTACAAGCTCCCCTGCCCTGTCTGTTATCGCAAGGATCGACGGAAGCAATATCATCACCGTAGCGGTGTTGGATATCCACATTGAAAGCAAGTAAGAAGTGATCATACTTCCGAGCAGCACTTTCCCGGGGCTGGAACCGACACCGGAAAGGATCCTCAGCGCAATTCGCTTGTGAAGTCCCCACTTTTCAAGGGAAAGAGCAATAACAAACCCACCGGCAAAAACAAAAACTATCCTGTCGATATATTCCATGGAGGTTCCGCCCACATCCTTGATACCAAAAACCGGGAGCAGTAATAAGGGAAGAAGAGCCGTGATCCAGAATGGGAGGCATTCTGTCAGCCACCACCAGGCCATCCATAGAGCAATGCCCGCCATAAGGGAAACCTTTGGTTCAGCAGGGACTATTTCAGTGAATAGCCACGTGAGTCCCGCCAGAAGGGGTCCAATTGCAATGATGATATTCTTTCTTATTCCATTCATCGTAAGCGTTGAATCATTAAGAATCCTAAATTTACGAGCATTAACAACATAAAAAACGAGTAAAATGAAACGATACTTCCTGTTATCTCTGCTGGCCCTGGGAATTTGTGCCGCGATCAGTTCCTGCTGTTGCTGCAAAAAGGAAACCACAAAAACAGAAACAACCACAACCGCGCCAGCCCCGGATTACGCTGCGCAGGGTTACCTGAAGGCCACGATCATTAAACAGAACCTCGACGGCTGCAGTTGGATGATCGAACTGGACGACAAATCCAAAAAAGAACCGCAAAACCTGGGTGAGGAGTTCAAGAAAGAGGGAATGAAGGTTTGGGTAAAGTATTCCGTTCCAAAGGGCGCGATGTCGATTTGCATGGCGGGCGAGATAGTCAAAGTAGAAGATATCAAAGAGAGGAAATGAAGATCGTTTTCATGGGTACACCGGAATTTGCAGTGGCGTCACTGGATGCGCTATTACAAAGCGGACATGAACTAATTGCAGTAGTGACCGCGCCGGATAAACCTGCTGGGCGTGGTCAAGCTGTACAAGAGAGCGCTGTAAAGAAATTTGCAAAGGAGAAAGGCTTGAAAATTTTACAACCAAATAAACTAAAGGATGAATCGTTCCTCGCCGAACTACGATCCTATTACCACGACCTGCAGGTCGTGGTAGCATTCAGAATGTTGCCGGAAGTGGTTTGGAGCATGCCAAAACTTGGCACCATTAACCTGCATGCGTCGCTCTTGCCACAGTATCGCGGCGCGGCGCCGATCAATTGGGCGATCATGAACGGAGAACGACAAACCGGGATCACTACATTCTTATTATCAAACGCAATTGACACAGGGGATATCTTTCTTAGTGAGGAAGTGCATATCGATGAAAATGAATCTGCAGGTGAATTGCATGACAGACTTATGGTTCGGGGAGCGCAATTACTGGTGAAAACTGTTAATATGATGGAAAAAGGAGAGGTCAAAGCAATCAAACAATCGCTGCCGTCAAATGACCTCAAGATCGCTCCGAAAATTTTCAGAGAAGATTGCAGGATCAACTGGAACGATAAAGCCCGCGCTATCCATAATAAGATCCGGGGCTTATCGCCATACCCTGCTGCCTGGACAACACTCCACATTCCGGGAGCGAAGTCACAATTGATGAAGATCTATCAAAGCAGTCTTACAAATGATGTTAAAACATCGGTTCCGGGTACCGTGCAATGCGACAATGAGAATGTTCTGAGTATCAGCACCGGGGACGGCTCTTTGCAGATCCTTGAGCTGCAACTGGAAGGAAAAAAAAGAATGAATGTGAAGGATTTTCTACTTGGGACCAAATTGAATCAGGAAACTTTGGTACGCTGAAACGCCCTGTTTATGGGGGTTTCCAAGCCTGTTTTCAACAGAACCCTTGAATTTATTAACAATACAAGGATTTTTACCTCGGAAACCTTGGTGAATAGCGGGTTTCACCTAATTTTGACCCTCCTTAAAAATATTGTCTAACACTTAAATCAAAACAAAAATGAACAAAGCAGAATTGATCGACGCTATCTCCGCCGAAGCAAAAATTTCAAAAGCGGATGCCTCCAAAGCCATTGATTCAACCATCAGTTCCATCACAAAAGCCCTTAAGAAAGGGGAGCGTGTTGCGCTGGTAGGTTTCGGGTCATTCATCGTGAACAAGCGCGCTGCAAGAACAGGCCGAAATCCACAGACCGGCAAAGAGATCAAGATCGCTGCTAAAAAGGTGGCAAAATTTAAAGCCGGTGCTGAGCTTTCAAAAGCAGTAAACAAGTAATCGGGCAAAGTTATTGAAGATCCTTCCGATCCCTGTGAATTGGGACGGAAGGATTTTTATTTTTATGATCAGAATTCTATGAACAAAGAAGATAAGATCCGAATTTTTGATCCCAATTCTCCCGGAGATACTTCAATGGGGATCTTCGGTTTGCCTTTCTCCGAAGACGAATCCGAGGTAGTGATCATTCCCGTTCCATGGGAGGTGACCGTTTCATACGGTGGCGGAACTGCTAAAGGACCAAAAGCCGTTTTCGATGCTTCATTCCAGGTGGATCTCCACGACTCCCTTTTCCCGGAACTCTGGAAGATCGGAATTGCGATGAACGAGATCCCTGTCAAACTTGCCCGACGATCAGCGCTTCTCCGAAAAAAGTCGGAACACTACATCACGAAGCTGGAGCAAGGACAGGAACCGGACACGAATAAGGCCATGCGTAAGCTACGTGATGAGATCAACAAAGCCTGCGAAGAGATGAATGCGCATGTGAAACATGCTGTATCAAAACAGCTGAAGACCGGAAAGCTGGTTGCGCTTCTTGGCGGAGATCACAGCACCCCTTTGGGAATGATGCAGGCATTGGGGGAGCATGTTGGTTCCTTCAGCATATTGCAGATCGATGCGCATGCAGATCTTAGAAAGGCTTACGAGGGTTTTACATATTCTCATGCTTCCATTATGTACAATGCACTTCGTGTCAATGGAGTTGAAAAGCTGGTGCAGGTTGGTATCCGGGATCATTGCCCGGAGGAATCCGATGAAATGCGGTTGCATCAGGGAAAAGTGATGACCTTTTTCGACCGCGATCTGAAACACGGCGCTTACAAAGGACTGAGTTGGGAAAAACAATGTGATGAGATCATAGCTACGCTCAGCGATAAGGTTTACCTCAGCTTCGATATTGACGGACTGGATCCAAAACTATGCCCGAACACCGGAACCCCCGTTGCAGGTGGTTTGGAATTTGAACAAGCATGTTTCCTGATCGAGAAACTGGTCAGGTCAGGTAAAAAGCTCATCGCTTTTGATATCAACGAGGTCTCACCCGGGAAAGATGAATGGGATGCCAATGTAGGAGCCAGGCTACTTTACCGTTTTTGCGGGTACCTTGCATGCTCCAACGGCAAGATAAGTATGAAATGAGTGCGGAGAAGATCAACTATCTCAGCGGCTTTATTTCAGAAGCCCGAAGGAAAAAATTCGACGAGATCCTTCAATGGCGGACGAGACATATTACGGTTGTGCTGGAGGATATTTATCAATCGCACAACGCCAGCGCCGTCCTGCGATCTTGTGACTGTTTCGGGATACAGGATGTCCACATCATTGAGAATAAGAACAAGTACACGCTGAATCCTGATGTGGCGCTGGGTTCATCGAAATGGCTTGATTTGATCCGGTATAATTCAGTTTCAGAGAACACAGCCACTTGTATTCAATCCCTGAAAAGATCCGGGTATCGTATTGTTGCATTCAGTCCGCATGCGAAAAAGGATCTTCAGGCATTACCGCTTACCGATCCCGTTGCACTTTTTTTTGGTTCTGAACTGAGAGGGATCTCAGGAGAAGCGGGAACACTTGCGGATGAGATCGTCAGGATCCCCATGTATGGATTCACTGAAAGTTTCAATATTTCTGTTTCCGTTGCTATCACACTCAGCCATCTGGTTACAAAACTTCACGCCTCGGGTATTGACTGGAAAATAAAGGAAGATGCGCAAAAGAAGATCCTGCTAACCTGGATAAGGAATTCAATACATCGATACGAATTGATAGAGCAGGAATTTGACCGCGCTTCGAAGGAATAATATTCCTACTTTTACAAAACTAAAATTTGCATCATGGGTAAAGGCGACAGACGTTCAAAAAGAGGTAAGATCCGGCTTGGATCGTACGGTAATACTCGCAGAAGGAAAAAAGCGAAATCCAAAAAAGCGGCGGCCGGCAAAAAGAGCGGGAAGAAAAAAACAAAGTAAGGGTGATCCTCCGGTAAAAGACTACTGCTCTACCATAACCAACTGATATTCATACATTTACCACTAAATATGGTAAAGCCAACTCTACGCTTTTCCGTACGTCTATTAATAGAGCCAAGCTCCTTCCTGATTTAAATAAGGTGTTGATACTTAGGGGTATGACTCAAGGTTAGTTTGATTGAATTTCGTAATTTTGCATCCTGAAGATGAGATTCCTATCGGTCTGCATTTTAGTTCTTTTCATTTCCCTCAGCAGCTCTGCTCAGCGTTGGAATAAATATCGTTATGAGGGTGTGATTGGAATCGGCGCAACAAATTTCCTGGGCGACCTGGGAGGCGCAAACCAGATCGGGACGAATGGACTAAGAGACCTGGAACTGATCTTAACACGGCCCTCTTTTTCTGCGGGAATGCGTTATAGAATATACCAGCATTGGAGCGCCAAAGGTACCTTAGCCTGGGGCATCATTCGCGGCGACGATAAACTTACCAAGGAGCCTTACCGAAACAACCGCAATTTACATTTCCGTTCGCATGTAATTGAACTTTCCGCTGTATTGGAAGGTCATTTAACAAAGGAACAAAAAGGACACCGCTACAAGATCAAAGGCGCAAAAGGCTGGAAGAATATTGAGATCAACTCATACGGATTTGTTGGTATTGCTGTCATTTATCATAATCCAATGGCCAAATACAAGAACGGAGGCTGGTATGCATTGCAACCATTGGGAACCGAAGGCCAGGGGATCAAACCCGGTCTGAAAAAATATTCCCGCGTTACTGTCGCGATACCAATTGGTATAGGCTTCAAGCATCTCTTCGGCCGATACTTTTCTCTCGGGATCGAGGCAGGCATGAGAAAAACTTTCACGGATTATATGGATGATGTGAGCACTTTATATTACACTGACTCCATACGCGCATTTTACAACAATGATCCTCTACATGTTTTCTTCGCAGACCCGTCCGAGGGCCTTGGATGGTCGCCAAGAAGTGTATTACAGGGCCAGCAGCGCGGAGATCCCAAGGATAAGGATGCCTATATGTTCATTCATATAACGCTTGGGCATAAGATCATCTACCGGAAAAGAACACGATCCAAATTCTAGGATCAACGGGAGCTTTTTCTTCTTTTTACTTCCTTGATCAGAAGATCCGCCAGCGCATCTGCATCCTCTTCATTCAATCCATCGCCAAATTTGTATTCCTTACCGAAGTAAGATAGAGAAAGCACATCCCTGGGAGAGAAAATGTCTATCGACTTTAGTATCGCAACGGGTGAAGTGTCCTTTTTATCAGTCATCTTCAAGTCTCTCACTTCTTCAAGCGTAAAGCGCATGGCTTTTCCCTTGCTGAAGATGCGCTTACCGATCAGCAACTCCTCTCCCCTCACCTTGATCACTTCTCTCCCCTTCAGTTTCCAGAATAATGCCTTCAGGCCTCTGAATTCAAAATAGATCCAGAATCCTGCGAAAACGATGTAGAAAAGCTTGCGGCTCTCTTCTGTCTCAGAAAAGTATTGCATCATAATATACACACCACAAAATGTCCACAGAACATTCCAGATCAGCCATGTAATGACCGGTGAGCGATTCTCAGTCGCTGAGATCACTATACTTAGCTCATCTTCTTTGCGCAGAATTGAAATGCGCTTACCTACGTAATCCATGTATCAGGGGTCAGAAATTTTTAGGTACTTATTGATGACTGAATGTAAAATATAGATCACTGGTATTAACCCTAATGCAACAAATATCTTGAAAAGATACCCCATGGCCGCGTTTTCCATCCAGGTTTCAATGGTCCATGTACCGGGAATAACGAAAGCAACAAACTGAACAACGAAAGTATCAATGAGCTGAGAAATAAAGGTGGAAGCGGTAGCCCGAAGCCAAATATGCCGGCCTCCCGTCATTTTTTTGATCCGGCTGAAAGTAAATGCGTCAACAAACTGAGCAATGACAAATGCTATCACGCTGCCGACAATAATGAACTGCGAAGTACTAAACACTTGTTTGAAACTATCATCAGAAACCGGGGATCCGTCAACCGCCGGTATTCCAATGGCGAAAAAAAGAACCAAGAATGCATAAAGGATGAGTCCAACCGTGATAAGAGAAAGCCGGATGACTCCTTTTCTGCCATAATACTCATTGATAAGATCTGTTGTCAGAAATACGATCGGCCAGGGAAGGATCCCTATACTCTGATAGAAGATCCCAAAAGAAATGATCTTTCCTCCTATCATCTCCGCCATGATCGCGTTGGTAATAAAAAATCCGGCGAGGATCAGGAATACGATATCTTTTCTTGAGTCGGGATTCACCGCTGCGAATTTACATATTCATGATAAACACTCAAGAATGGATCATACTCTTCTCCATGACCGCAATAGGGCGGCATCGCATACAAAACATTAGCCAGGACCCTGACCAGGACACCCCTTTCCAGGAAAAATGCATTGACCTGTCCTGTATCTGAAAAATATTCATTGCTTCCGCTCAGCTCTGTCGCGAAGATAGTTCCAAGTGACCGGGAATTCTCAATTGCGACGCGGTGTTTGGCGAATTCATTCGAGATTGCATGGATCTTTTCCCATGTTGCCGGCTGTGAAAATAATTCAAGACTGGCGACTGCAGCAGAACAGGCAATGGGATTGGCGGTATAGGAATGACCATGTAAGAACATTTTTTTCCTGTCCGGATCCAAAAAGGCATCGAATATCTCATTCGTTGCAGTTGTCACGCCAAGCGCCATGAAACCGCCCGTGATCCCTTTGGATAAGCAGAAAATATCAGGTTGCGTTTTTAAATGATCCGAAGCGAACATCTTTCCGGTCCTGCCAAATCCCGTCATTACTTCATCTGCAATAAGCAATATCCCGTGTTTTTTACATGAGATGAGTATCTGCTCAAGCGCTTCGGGTTGATACATCCTCATCCCGGCCGCCCCCTGTACCAGCGGCTCATATATAAAACAGGCGTACGTATCTCCTTTTTGCTTCAAATGCTTCATCAAGTCATCCATCGACTTATTTTCCGAAGCAGCGTCAGGAACATCAATAAAATCAACTTCTAAGAGATGTCCTGCAAAGGGTTCAAAAAAACCGGAGGTTGCGCCAAGACTCATTGCGCCGAATGTATCCCCATGATATCCGTTCCTGAAAGCAAGGATCCTCTTCCTTGGTTTTCCCCCGTTGATCCAGAATTGCAGAGCCATCTTTAATGCTATTTCCACAGAAGTAGATCCGTCGTCAGAGAAGAACACCTTCGATTGATTCGCCGGGAGAAATTTGAGAAGCTGTGAAGCGCATTTTACCGCCTGTTCGTGTGTAAATCCTGCAAAAAGTACATGATCAAGTTCATCAAGCTGCTTTTTAACCGCGCCAACAATAAAAGGATGACAGTGTCCGTGCGTGCATGTCCACCAGGAAGAAATGGCATCATATATCTTTTTGCCGTCCGGGGTGAAAAGATAAGCGCCTTCTGCCCTTGATATTAGAGGGAAATCCTTGTTATAATAATGTTGTGTGAAGGGATGCCAGACAAACTGTTTATCCGCTGAAGAAATATTCATGGATCAGGTGTCAGATTCCGGTAAACTGCCCGGAATATTTCAGGACCATTTCCTTATTTATTTCAGGTTCCTTATTGATGGTGCCAAGCTGAGGCACATGTGATATCTCGTTAATGATATCCTCTGATAACTGATGTTTTGGCCCATTCAGTATCCACCCTTTGATCCTGATACCTCTTTGCTTAAGGCATTCAATCGTCATTAGGGAGTGATTGATACTTCCAAGGTAATTCTGTATCACAACCACCGCTTCAGCATCGAACTTCTTGATCAGGTCAACGATCATATGCTTTCTGTTAAGCGGAACAAGTATTCCTCCAGCACCTTCGATGATCAGAGTATTAGCAGTAGACGGAAGTGTGATCTTGTCGAAATCAATCGATATCCCCTCCGTTTCCGCTGCTGCGTGTGGTGACATATAATGTTTCAATGAATAAGCTTCCGGGTGCACAACTGTTGTACCGTTACTGACAAGTTTGCGGATCTTATCAGAATCCGAAGAAAAATAGTTTCCGGTTTGCACGGGCTTCCAGTAATCCGCCTTAAGCGCTTCCGCCAGAATTGCTGATATAACGGTCTTCCCTACGTCTGTACCGATCCCTGTAACAAAGATCTTTCTCATAATATGAATGGTTATTGCAAGGTATCAAAGTTTTATGAAACAGATGAGGAAATTCCCCCGGACTTAAGCGCCTCAGCAAGTGCATCAACTTGCCCGGTGGAATTGAAACTATGAAGGCAGATGCGCAGTCGTTCCTTTCCCTTCGGAACTGTCGGGCTTAGTATTCCGGGAACATCCAGCCCTGAGTTCTCCAATGTTGAAGATATTCTTCTTACGGTATCGTTCCCGCCACCGGGCAGGATGACCTTGATCGGTCCGGGCTGCGTCCCGCCTGTGATTTTGTTAAAATAAGAAATGATCTTCTCAAGATCCATCCGCGCCGAGGGGTCATTTATTATGCTTTGAATGTTCGTTTTTATTTTTGAAACCGTTGAAGGCGGCAAGGCTGTACTATAGATAAATGGTCTGCAGAAGTTGATAAGATAGTTCCGAAGTTCCACTGATCCAAGGATAGCTGCGCCATGGATCCCAACAGCCTTTCCAAAAGTGTGAATGCGGGCAAAAACATGGCCCTCAAGCCCGCGCTCTGAAACACAGCCTTCCCCGTTATCGCCGAAAATACCGGTTGCATGCGCCTCATCTACGATAAGCGAGGCTTTGTACTTCTTACATAAGCCTGCGATCTGTTCAAGCGGCGCAAGATCTCCATCCATAGAAAACAAGGACTCTGTTACAACAAACAAACGATTCCCGCCTATTTTCAATAATCGCTCAAGATCCTTCAGATCATTATGCCGGAAATGAAATGCTTTTCCGTTTCCAAGTCTGAGTCCGTCACGAATGGATGCGTGAGCATACTCATCGAAAAGAAAAGTTGAATGCCGTTCAGAGATACAGGAGAGTAAACCCAGGTTCGCATCGTAACCCGAATTGAATAAAAGTGCAGAAGGCGAGTTGAAGAACGACGCAAGAAAAGATTCTGTTTCTTCGAAGATCTTTTTGTTACCACTGAGCAATCGGGAGCCACCTGAACCTGACTCAATCGCCTTTTCCTCGCTGCCGGATGCAGCAAGACCGAGATAGTCGTTTGAACAAAAATCGATCAAGCCTTCTCTGCGTTTGAGCGTCCTGGTAATTCCCTGGATATTACGAGATAATAGCTTGTCAGACAGGTATTTAGGTAAGGAATCCACTTATGCTTTTTCCATGCGAAGTTAAGGAACTTACTAACATACTTTTTACCTTCACTTCAAGCGAATGCATGAAGAGAATTGCGCTCATATCGGATACACATGGATACCTTGAACCATTGGTCTTGAAATATGTAAAGGAATGTCATGAAATATGGCATGCGGGTGATGTCGGAAGCATAGCGCTGACAGATGAACTGAATAAACTTTGTCCGGTCAGGGCGGTTTACGGGAACATCGACGGACAAGATGTCAGGAAAGTATATCCGGAAGTTTCACACTTTGTTTACGAAGGACTGAAGGTCCTGATCATACATATCGGTGGTTACCCGGGAGCATATACACGATTGGCGAAACAGGAAATCGAAAAAAACAAACCCGATCTGTTCGTTTCAGGACACTCTCACATTTTGAAGATCATGCCGGATAAAAAAAATAATTTGCTGCACATGAATCCGGGAGCATGTGGGAATCATGGCTTTCATCCGATCAAGACTATGATACGGTTTACAGTTCTGGCAGGAAAAATAACGGAGGTCCAGGCGATTGAGCTCGGCAAACGCGCTTAGGATAAACTATCGGGTTCATCGATCACCCTTTCCAGTTCCCGGTAAAGCATGATCATTGCAAGAGTGTCCATCTTACAGTATTCCTTCAGGGAGGAAATGGTCTCTGCTATTTCAAAAAGATCTGTTGAATATAGCAGATCCTCATAAGCGCTCATGGCAGATGCTCCATCGCCGATTTGCAGTCCTTCGTAAGAGAATCCGGGAACCAACGCAGGAAGAACAGATTTTATGGAGGCCGATCCCTTCATTGTGTAATTGTAGAACATTCTTTTTTTGAATGGGTCCATCAAATCGGACATCCTGGCGATCGCAAGCCCGATCTGCGTTTTCATTTCAGGAAAAAGCGTCGCGAGGTAATGAAGGATGCTCCGCTCAAATGTGGCATTGTAAGCAAGTATACTTCCTTCAGTTCCCAGGGTTTGAAGCAAGCTTTCAATGAATTCCTTTCTCGGATCCTTTCCGGGTTGCGCGACGAATTCAAAATGCTCGGGTTCTGCTCCTTTTAGACGGATCACATGTATTGAATACTGAAACGGTATCTGTTCATAAGGATGGGCTCCCTTGTAAACGGGAACAGCGGGCATGAACGTTTCAAAATCCATGAAGATCAGCGGATATACCAATCCGGAGATGAATGTTTGGAGAAGTTCCTTTTCAACATGTGGCTTACGCGATTGAAAGGACCTCAGTTGTATCTTTGCATCCGCCGATGAGAGATCTGTTTCGGTGAGATCATCCATGCGTATCCTTCCCTTATGATACAACGCGAAAATATCCGCTTTGCGTAAGCCGCCAAGATCAAAAACAGAGCCTTGCTCCGGTACGTGTTTCCAGCAATGACCCTTGAAATCACAGGTATACGGATAAAAACAATGCTCACCGATCTGTACATCCGGCGCGCTTCCTGACCCGATCACCTCCTTTAGTTGTGTAACCTTCGCTGCAACTTCTTCCCTGCTTTGTTGCACTTCCTTCAGGCAGGATTGCGCAGCGAATAGTCTATTTACTTCAAGTGTATCGCCAAGAATATATTCGTTGTTTACATGAACAAGCGAAAAGTCGAGCAAAGGAATGCCGCTGCCACTGATGACGTAGTATTGCAGCGAGGCATCTTTGATATACGTTGGTGAAATTCGAACAGAACTTTTCACCTCATACGCCTTCCAGCCGTCTTCAACTTTTACAAGAATGTCCACCGCCGCCAATACCTGGTTGTACATGAACGCCGCTTCGTAGATAACACTTGTTTCCGCTGCGATGAGCTCGGATGTCTTTTGTACCCATTCCTTCGACTTCATATACGAACCGGGGAAAGCATCAATTCCACCGGGAAACAACTTCCTCGCAAGTTCTCCTACACTATGACCTCTTTTAAAAATAGCTTGTTGTTTCGCAGAAAGCGGATCACGTAAACTCTGAAAATGTTTATTGAGGTAAAGGGATTTGTGGCATTGAAGTCCACGGATATATGTTGACTTGGAGAGGAGATGCTTCACAGGCAAAGGTTAAAAAAAAATCCCCTCCATCGCTGGAAGGGATCCGATAAAATATTTTAGAAGCTTAGTTCGCTTTATTGCCGTTGTTCCAGACCTCCGTGAAGTAGTGATTTCCTTTCTCGTCGTAGAACTTCCACTGTCCGTCTTTCACTCCGCTCTTATAACTTCCTTCGAAATTCTTATTTCCGTTCGCGTGATAGCCGGTCCATTTGCCGTCGTTCAGCATGCCGGGTAACATTTTCCCTTCACTCTGCTTATTGCCGTTTTGATGGTAGATCACAGCAACACCGGAAGTAAAATCGATCTCGTACTGAACTTTTCCGTCCTGGTACCATGATTTCCACTGCCCTGTCATCACGTTGTTCGTGTAGTTTTCTACGGAAGCAAGCTGGCCGTTCTCATACCATTGTTCCCACTTGCCGACTTTTATCGCAGAAGCCATTTTCTGGGCTTTCACGTCTTTGCTGTCCGTGCTGTAGATCTCAACTGCGGAAAGATAATTTCCTTTGATCTTCTGAGTGCCGTTTGGCCATGACTCTGTGTACATAGTCTGAGCCGACAGGAATAATCCTGAAAGAACGATTGTTAGAGTAAGAATGTATTTTTTCATCTTGTTTGGTTAGTTGGTAGAACAAAAGTAGACCTTATCAGGCTCTTTTACAAACCTTTACATTAAGACAGGCAGGCATGGTTTTGGGTTGCATCCTATTTATTATATTTGTATTAACCTAACTTACTGTATCTCAATGAATTCTAGTAAGTCTATTGAAACTTTTTTGATCCTATTAGGCACCTTGCTCCTAATTAGTGGCAATATGGCCCATTCTCAGGTGAATGCCAATGCAGGACCGGACATTACAGTCTGCAAAAACCTTACCTATCCAATAGGTGGTTCTCCTACAGGAAGTGGCGGAACACCACCTTATACCTATACCTGGTCACCCGCAACAGGTCTTAATAATGCCGCGATTGCAAATCCTATCCTGACACCAAACATTAATAATGGGATGTACATTGTCAACGTCCGTGATGCCGCAGGTTCAACCGATCAGGATACAATCATTATCAATTTTTTTCCGGTGAATTATGCTTCCGTTGGAAATGACACCTCCGTATGTTTTGGTCAATCGGCCTTTACTGGGCTGGCTTCAAATCCTTCAATCGGTGTAACCTATTCATGGTCGCCCGTTCAGGGATTGAACAATCCTTCCAGCCCCAACCCGATTGCGACCGTTAATGTGTCTACAACCTACACGGCCATTTTCAGCAGCGCAAACTGTCCGAATATGACAGACAGCATGACTGTTACGATCTGGCCCTTGCCCGCTGTAAGCGCAGGGCCTGACTTTACCATTAATGAAGGCGACATCATCACGTTGCAGGGATCCGGAGCAGCAACCTACTGGTGGACACCCAACATCTCCTTGTTTTACTTCACCACTGCCAATCCGGATGCATTTCCCCAGGCAACTACAACGTACGGGTTGGCAGGAGTTGATGCGAACGGCTGTGTCAATTACGATTGGGTGACCGTAACGGTGATTCCCGGAAGCAAACTCATTTTTTACAACACGTTCACGCCGAATAACGATGGCGATAATGATAATTACATCATCAGTAACGTGCAGAAATACCCGAATAACAAGTTGAATATTTACAATCGGTTTGGGCAACTTGTTTTTTCTGCAACACCTTACACGAACAACTGGAACGGAAGGAACCTGGGTGATGAACTTCCGGATGCGACCTATTATTATGTTTTTGATCCGGGTGACGGCAGTACCCTTTATTATGGATCTGTAACTCTTATTCGGTGAGACAGGCGAAACTTCTTATAGCGTTTCTGGCAGGCTGGCTTTTCAGTTTCGGCCAGCAAATGCCGTATTTTACTCAATTCCGCGCCTCCGGTATCTTTTTTAACCCTGCACTTACAGGAACAAAAAGATTTGTTGACCTCCGACTGACAACTCGCAGTCAGTGGGTGGGATTCGACGGACAACCGAAGACGCAGGGATTCAATCTCAATTCAAGATTATACAAAGGAAAGCTGGGATTGGGCATGATGTATTTCAAGGATGTCACCGGCCCCACTCAACGGAATCTTTTCAATATGTCTTACGCATTTCATATTAAGTATCCGGACATAGAACTTTCTTTTGGCTTCTCAACTAATTTTTACCGCTACTTCATCAATGGCTCACTCATTACCTTAAGGATGTCGCAGGATAAGGCCATTGACAAAAGTTTACTTGCCATGGATAAATTCTTCGATATGAGCGCAGGAGCCTATCTCTATAATGACCGATTTCACATCGGTCTTTGCGCATTGAATCTCATTCAGCAAAGCGCGGAATTTTACGAAAATGTTCCCGATTCCGTAAAAAAAGCCAACCTGAAAATGGTACCACATCCCTTTTTCACATTCGGGTACAACTGGTCGGAAGATCCTGATTTTGTCTGGGAGAATTCACTGATGGGCGGCTATGTTTCCGGCGCGACCCTTACACTTGATTATTCCCTCCGTATCATTCTTAAGAATAAGGTCTTTGTCGGAGCATCCTTCAGGCTGAAAGACGCGATCGGACTCCAGGCCGGATTCATTCTGTTCGATCAGTTGCAAGTTGCGTATTCCTATGATATCGGAATCAACCAGCTTCGGAAAGCGCATAACAACACGCATGAAGTGACGATCATCTACAGCTCCGATCTTGAGAAGCTCCTTGGAAGAAAAAATTCCAATAGCCAGTTCAAGAGAGAGAAGTTTCAGTATATGTTCTAAGGGAACAGGGAACAGGGAACAGGGAACAGGGAACAGGCTGTCATTTCGACCGAGTTCCGAGACCTCGGAACGAGTGGAGAAATCCTTATTCAATACATGATAGCTGAAAATCGAGGAGTCCTTTTTTCGCGAAAAAGACATTCCTTCCTGAAGCATGCGGAAAGACGTTCATGGCATGTTGCAGTAAGTTCAACGTATTCTGATCATAAGAATCTCCATGAAAATATACGTGCTTCTTACCGAGAAACTCCTCCAGCTTCTCCCGGTTCTCCTTGTCGAATTCTCCTTCAAGCTTAGGGTTTTCAATTAAAATTTTCAGGCGAGTTTTCATTTCCTTTACAAAACTTAGCATGAATTCAAGTTTAGGAAGGATCTCCTCCTTCTGAAGCGATTGTTCCAGGAATTGAGCGTTTTTGACTATGTTATTTAAAACCTCAATATCACTTTTGAACGACTCATTCGCCTTGAAGTAAACTTCGTATTGCTGCATGAGGATCTCTGTCTGACCCCTTCGCTCTGCGACGCTTCTGAAAAAATAAAAAGCCTCCGCGTTCAGATCACCAAGGGCGGAAGTTATTGCCTCATGCTTTTTCTTTACCTCTGTAAGCACCTCCATCGCTTCGTTCTCCGAATATCTCTTTCCTTCATAGTCGAAACTGCGAACCTTGATCTGTTTATCAACGATCAACTGCAATTGTTCCACATCTCTTGTCGTTCCCAGGTGCAGATAATGCAGCTCCCTGGCGTGAGCGTTGAAGATCCCATCCATGCTATGGACTGCTGTAGTTGATCTTTCCTGAAGATATTTCTCAACGTCAGTCCTCTCAAAGTCATAGTGGTTATAAAAACTATTAAAACGATCATCAAAAGCACTGATTGATCTGTGCTTTTCAAAATCTTTTTCAAACCCGGTCATGTCAAGATAAACCGGGCTTTCGGAGTACTTTCCTGTTGAAAAGAATTTAGCGGATACCTCTTCCTGTATCTTTTCAGGATCTTCGAAGAGAGCCCAGGCACCGGAATGGTCATCCGGCAAACGAATATTCAAGGCCTCCATCCGTTGCACCCGTTCCGGGGTTGAAGGATGGGAAGCCCATTGATCTTTTATCACGAGCGAGGAACGATTCACTCTCGCCAGGTCTGTAACCTTTACCTGGGGAAGATCATTCGCCATGGAGATGCCGTCATCAGAAGCCACATTCCCCATCACAAACTGATGCTGAGGAAATATGTTCCGTGAAAGTTTATCGAATTTCATCTGGTAATTGTAAAAATCAATGATGGTTTGAAGGGAATAGTCCGCAAGATCGATCCGTAAAAGTGATCTGCCAAGCGCTGCGGATCCTGTGTTAAGTACGGCGATCTCATCCGCATGAAACTCCATTTCACGCGATAATTCCATATAGCTTTTGTTGATCACCTCATAGAATTGCGTCAGGACCCACTGGGTTCCCTGGATCAGCTTCATACCTAGCCATGCAAATATGTATAGAAAGTAACTGGCGGATGCGGCCTGGTTCACGACATTCTGCATCGAGTTATTATTGAATAGGAGATCGTGAATGACCTTATTCACGTAATAGACGTATGACCCCACCTTCATTTCACCCTGGCTGAAATGCCCCAACTCATGCGCAATGACTCCTTTGAGTTCCGAACGTGTTGATGCGTTCACCAGGCCCAGGCCAATGAGCAGGTTTTTCCGGACAGGAATGAACATACTCTTGAAACTCGAATCGTAAAAGACAGATGCATTTACTTCATGGGAGACATACACTCGCTTGGGGAATTCCGTGTTAATGGATTTTGTTAATTCCCTGATCAACCCGAACAACTTCGGTTGGTCCTGTTCGAAGATCTCGATCATTCCGCTCCGGTCGATCTTATTCGACTGGAAAACAAACTTGATCATGAAATAGAGCTGGAGAATGCCCATTCCGATAAGACCGGCACCCATCAGGATCCCGATGATATGCGGTATGGTCTCTATAACAGCAATTCCCATGAATCCGCAAAGAACTGCAAGAAGGGCAGATAAGACCGTTAGCACCAGGTATGCAAAAATAAAGACGATCAGGAGGCGGAATGTCCTTGCGGATTGCTTTTTTAATTCCGGGTACTGCTTTGGGGTCCGACCTTCACTCATGCAACCTTTTTAACGGGAGATTGTTGCGTCCCAGATACGCATGAATACATTTTCTGTCCTGCGTCGCTCAAGGTGAAAGAAGATAGATGACATGCTCCAGAAAAGAACCAACATAACGAACGGAATGAGTGCAACCGCGGCCGGACTTTCCCCGCGATAAACCGAGAGACAGGTGCCGATTAGGGCGATGGTACAGATGAGTGTCCAGAGTACAGAGAACACGATGATCAATATATGCATGCGCATTTTCAGGTGAACGATCGTCTCCCCTCTTCGCTCCTCAAATTTTCCGATGAAAACCGGTCGAAATGAATTTCTGTAAGAAATGATCCGCTGCAGTTTGAAGGAGTCTCCTTCCATCTTTCCTTCAAGTTCTTTTCCATCACTGCCTCCGAACCGGAACCAACGGTAATTGTCCAGTGTTGCGTCGAGTCTGCCCTTTAAAACGTCCGGTTTTTCAGAAGAGCGTATACTCGCAGTGGCCCATGGGAAGAAATACATCGGGCAAATGTAATAAGAATACATTTTACTACATTCGCTGAAAGTAGTAACAATGATCCCACGTGAACTCGAATTACCCGTACCACGGGATATCAGTCAAGTTGAAAGATTGATCGTAAAAAATCGCGCGCTAACAAAAAATCTATACAAATGGGCCCTGGCTCTGATCCCCGCATTGGGACTCATATTCTGGCTTAGGTGGGGTGTGGATGACATCCTCCCGGGTTGTCTTATCGGCGCAGGGATCACTGTGCTCTGTTGGCTTTGGGCCTGGGCAATGGATCTGAACACGAAACGGGCTATTAAACTCTTCCGGTTCGGTAAGGTAACGACAGGGACTGTAGTGAAGCTGAAGGCGCCGGCTGACAGGGGCGGGAACGCTTATATATTAACGTACGTTGAATATAAAACCGCCAATGGAAATTCCTGGAAAGGACAGGCAATGAATTCGGGCCATGTTTCTGCGATCGATCACAAAGTAGGAGATACGGTAGTTGTACTTTATGTGGAAGATCTGCCGAAACTATTTGCGATATATACGGAGGGGATCGGAATGTCCGTTGGCGCTACAAAAAGAACGGACTGAAATTATTCCATTGTCTTCAGTTCCGCAACCAGCTCAGTCAATGCTTTTTTCGCATCACCGAAGAACATGGAGCATTTCGTATCGTAAAATAAAAGATTGTCAATACCTGCATATCCTGCGTTCATGGATCGCTTATTTACAATGATGTTCTTTGCTTTATCAACTTCCAGGATCGGCATTCCATAGATAGGGGATGAAGGATCGGATTTTGCAGCGGGATTCACAACATCATTTGCGCCGACTACCAGCACCACATCCGTTTGTTCAAATTCAGGATTGATATCATCCATCTCAACGAGCTTTTCATACGCCACATTGGATTCAGCAAGCAGTACATTCATGTGACCCGGCATACGGCCGGCAACAGGATGGATCGCATATTTCACTTCTACTCCGCGCGACTCAAGTAAATTCTCAAGTTCCTTGATCACGTGCTGCGCCTGGGCAACAGCTAATCCGTAACCGGGAACGATCACTACTTTTTTGGAATAGTTCATCAACACGGCCACGTCGGAAACGTTCATATCCTTTATATTTCCCTTCACATCCGGACCTGTTGCTGTGGAAGAACTTCCTCCGAAAGCGCCGAAAATTACGTTGGAAAGAGGACGATTCATCGCTTTACACATGACAACGGTGAGCAACGTTCCCGCAGAACCAACAAGGATACCGCCGGTGAGCATGATCTTATTGTCGTAAAGGAATCCCCCGAAAGCAGCGGCAAGACCGGTAAAGGAGTTGAGAAGAGAAATTACAACCGGCATATCTGCCCCTCCTATCGGGAAAACGAACATGATCCCATAGAAGAGTGAAGCTGCGAAAAGGAGATAAACGTAGGTCACGTTGCCCCCTGTATAAGAAAGATAAGCCCCAAATCCGAACACGCCTATCATGATGAGCGTATTAATAATATTATATGCCGGAAGCCTGATCGGCTTGTTCAGTGTTCCATTCAGCTTAAGAAAGGCTATGATAGATCCGGAGAATGATACCGATCCTATGATCAACCCGGCCATGATAGCAATGAGTGTTGGCATCTTTGCCATGATCACCGCATGTCCCGTCTCCGGACTCGAAGCCATTGCTCCGGAAATAAGTTCGTGGACGTGGCTATACTCAATAATGGAGATCAATGCAGCACATGCTCCACCCATTCCGTTGAACATGGATACCAGTTCAGGCATTTTGGTCATCGCAACTTTTTTAGCTGTCATCCACCCAACAACAGTTCCAAGCGCAATTGCCGCGAAGATCAAACCATAGACCGTTCCGCCTACATTTTGATCATGCATAAAGATCGTAGCAAAAATGGCGATCGTCATGCCGAACGCGCCGATAAGATTTCCCTTTCTTGCAGTTCTTGCATTTCCCATCATCTTCAGTCCAAGGATGAAGGTGACCGAACCGATAAGGTAACTGATCTCTAAAATGTGCTCTTTCATATCTCAGGTTACAGGTGTCAGGTTTCAGCGTTAGAATTACTTTCCTACTTTTTCTTCTTAAACATTTCGAGCATTCGGTCAGTGACAACAAAGCCGCCAACTACGTTCAGCGTACCAAGGAATACAGCGAGTGTTCCGAGGATGAGCGCTATCGTATGCGCAGGATCAACATGGATCATCACGTAGATCGCGCCAATGATGACCACTCCATGGATGGCATTTGCACCGGACATGAGCGGAGTATGAAGAACGGTTGGCACACCGCCTATTACTTCTATTCCGACAAATATTGACAGGATCACGAAATAGATCATTTCGCGGTTAGTGGTGAAGAAGGAGAGGATACTTTCCATGTTATAAAGGTTTCAGGTTACAGGTGTCAGATTATGCACTTACGGTTTTAAGAACAGAAGGATGAACTGCCTGTCCTTTATGGACGATCAGTGATCCTTTTGTAATTTCTTCATCCATTTCCCATTTGAACTTATCCTTATCGGCCAGATGTACAAGCAGGGTCACAATGTTCTTAGCATAGAGTTCACTTGCGTTCATTGGCAGAAGAGAAGGAATATTTCCTTCTCCGATGATGGTAACACCGTCCTTCTGAATTGTTTTATTGACTTCGCTTCCCACAACATTACCGCCTTGTTCAACTGCCATATCTAGTATGACTGAACCAAAACGCATCGACTTCACCATTTCTGCAGTAACAAGAACAGGCGCTTTTTTTCCGGGAATGAGGGCTGTAGTGATAACGATGTCGGCTTCCTTGATATGGTTTGCAACAAGTTCCTGTTGCATTTTCAGGAATTCTTCCGAAACACCTTTCACGTATCCGCCTTCTATCTTTATTGAAGTATCTCCCTTGACCTGGATGAATTTACCGCCGAGCGATTCAACCTGCTCTTTTGTTTCAGGACGTATGTCGCTTACTTCCACAATGGCGCCAAGTCGTTTGGCAGTTGCTATTGCTTGCAATCCTGCCACACCGGCTCCGAATATCACAACCTTGGAAGGCCTGATCGTCCCTGCTGCAGTTGTCATCATCGGAAATATCTTTCCAAGTGTATCAGCGCACATAATGACCGCCTTATATCCGGCAAGATTTGCCTGCGATGAAAGCGCATCCATTTTCTGAGCGCGTGAGATACGGGGTACTGCGTCCATTGAGAACGCGGAAATTCCCGCTTTTTCACAAGCTGAAACAGTTTCCGGATTCGTTGCTGCCCACATGAATGAGATCAGGATGGATTCCTTTCGCATTTTTGAGATCTCATCAGCAGCCGGTGCGTTCACTTTCAGGATCACATCCGAACCTCCATAGATATCCTCTTTGCTCACCAGTTTTGCTCCCGCAGTCGAGTAATGATCGTCAGAATAAAATGAATTTGCACCTGCCCCTTTTTCAATTTGCACCTCGAATCCCCTCTTCACAAGATCCTTGACAACTTCGGGGGAAAGGGCCACCCGGTTTTCACGGGGTTTCAGCTCTTTGGGAACACCTATCTTCATCGTTCTTAGGTTTTTAGCGAACCGAAAGTAGCAAAAAAAGACTTAGTCGAATCAGCATATCGACCAAGAGGGCTTTTGGATAGTCAGGGGACTGAAAAACAGAGGATTAATTGAGTTTAGAGGTAGGGAACTTAAGCTATCAGTATTGGCAAGATTCTGCCACATTCTACTTTAAAATCAATAATAGATGAGTGAATAAGGAGGTAGAACAACTGAATACAAATAAGTGTAGCTACTGAATAATAATTTTTTTTGAAAATGCTTGCCCTTCAACCAGAATATTGACCAAATAAATACCCTTACCATTTTCAGACAGATCGACAAACGTTTCCATATTTGACGGAGCAAGACCTATTATTTTTTCGCCAAGCATGTTATATATCTCTATTGAGCTGATAAAAGCGCTGCTTTGAACTGTAAAAGAACCTGTCGAAGGATTCGGATAAAAAGCAAAATACTCATTTACTTCGTTATCGATCACACCAACGTTTGTAGCGCAATTATCAGAATATTTCATTACGATATCGCCATAATTCATGTCGTGAAAAACTTCCGTACCGGCCACGATCGAAGTGGGAGCAGACGTGACTGTAAAGTTAATGGGGGTTGGATTTAAAGTGAAGGATGATTCAAGGCAACCCGTGCCGAGCTGGCCATCAGCCTTAACAATATAGCCAAAATATCCAGTATATAATGAATCAAGCGCATTGAATGCGGCAATATATCCTCCGGAAGAAGTTAGTTCCGGTTTACTATGTGTATAACCTTGCCCCTGGTATAGTTTGTAATATTTCCCAGCGTTGAAATTCCCGATTGAATCGAAAAGTATAAAAGCCGGAAAACTTAAATAAAGGGGGAGCTCATACAATGAACCACTTACAATATAACCATTGTCAGGAGCTTGCCTTATTTTAGGTCTCAAAGGTTTGGAAAACTCTACGGATGCCGGCGGGACATACCAATTCGACCACTGAACGGAACCGCTAATATCTGTTTTGATCAAAAGAATATTATAAGTGAACATCATTCCATCGGTCAGCCTGGCGGAAATAATAAATCCACCATCTAACGTGGCGTCAATTGAACAATAATTCGCATAATCCGTTGCAAGCGTTAGTTCTTTGAACCAGATAATATTTCCATTCACTGCATCCATTCTTGCCAGAATAATTTCACTAGCCATTCCATATGCAGAACCTACGATGATCAAATCCCCGTTAGGACAAAGGGTCATGTCATCTCCCGTAAAGTAGGATGAAAGGGACGTCGTAAAGGTCTTGGTCCAGGCTGTATTCCCTAAGACATCGGTCCGGATAACATGAGCATATGATACCCCGCTTAAGGCTTCGGTATAAAGAGTCAGCAACACAAAATCCCCTACGCTGATCTCTACAACCGAAACAGGAGTTAACATCCCATTAGGCACGGTATAAAACTTATTCAGAAGAATACTTCCTGTGGAATTAAGAACAATAAAATTAACCTCCCCCCAGGGATTGTAACTGTTTGACGTATTCAGGATATAATATCCCCCGCTATTGGTCTCACCTGAACGAATCGCATCTTCCCCACCCATCCAAGAACCAAAGTGCTTCGACCATTGGGGTATCCCCATTGCATCAAGCTTCATGAGGATGCCATCTGTCGAATTGCTCCCGGTGGATCCGCAAGCGATATAACCACCGTCACTCGTGTTACGGATGTCATACAATGTAGTATACGCCCCGTAAGCATACAATCGCTGAAAGGTACTTTGGCTAAAGCAGATCGAAGAATACAGGAACAGAACCGACAATGGTAAGAACGTTCTCATATCAATAGTTTTGATTCCTGTAAATGTAACGCATTTGATTCTTTGAGACAAATTAGTGATCATTAATCCTTCACTTTCAGCTCCTTTACGCCCGCAAACGCTACCTTTACCGCCTTTATGAATTACCTGTCTGTAGAAAAGCTTTCTAAAACGCATAGCGAAAAGATCCTTTTTAAAGAGATCAGTTTTGGAGTGGAGCAAGGTCAGCGAATTGCGCTTGTGGCAAAGAACGGGGCAGGTAAAACTACCTTGCTGAATATCCTCGCCGGCAAGGACAGCCCAGACCGGGGAAAAATAGTTTTCAGGAATGATCTGCGGGTTTCCTTCCTGGAACAGGAACCTGTTTTTGTTGAAGATCATACGGCTTATGAAGCCTTGTTCCGTTCTGAAAATAAAATGCAAAAAGCCATCAGTCATTACGAGCTTGCTATTGAAAAACATGAAGAGAACCCATCGCCTGAGAATCAATCGCTGCTTGAGGCGGCGATGATGGAAGTGGATGTGCTCAACGCCTGGAACTACGAAGCAAAAGTGAAACAAGTGCTTTCCAGTCTCAATATCAAACACCTCGACCAAAAAGTTAATTCACTTTCCGGAGGAGAACAAAAACGACTGGCGCTTGCAAGGGTCCTGATCGAGGAACCCCAGCTGCTTATCATGGATGAGCCAACCAACCATCTTGATCTTGATATGATCGAGTGGCTGGAGAATTATTTTGTCAGGAATGATGTCTCCTTGCTTGTCGTCACGCATGATCGCTACTTCCTGGACACCGTTTGTTCTGATATTCTTGAGTTGGACAATGGAAATCTTTATCATTATACCGGGAACTATGAAGATTTTATCCGGAAGAAAGCCGAGCGGGAGCTGAATGAGGCAAAAGAGATCCGTAAAGCGGAGAATCTTTACCGGCGAGAACTGGAGTGGATGAGAAAATCTCCGCGCGCGCGGACTACAAAATCAAAATCCCGCATAAAGTCCTTCAATGTTCTAGATGCAACTTTATCCGGACAGAAAGAGGAAGAAGAACTGGCGCTAAGTATCAAAATGGCGAGGATCGGCGGAAAGATACTTGAACTTATCAAAGTAAATAAATCTTATGGTGAGAAAAAGATCCTGACCGGGTTTGAATATGTCTTCAAAAAAGGCGAGCGCATTGGTGTTGTGGGAATGAACGGCGTCGGGAAAACAACCTTTCTCAATATCATCACAGGTCTTGAGCAAACGGATACAGGTAAGATAAATGTCGGGGAGACAATTGTATTCGGGTATTACTCCCAAATGGGGATGAAGTTGAGGGAGGATATGCGGGTGATAGATGTGGTGAAAGATGTAGGTGATTTCATTCCCATGGGCGACGGATCAAAACTCACAGCCACTGCCCTGCTCTCGTTATTTCTATTTCCACCGGAATTGCAATATACTTTCGTATCAAAACTCAGCGGAGGGGAGAAAAAAAGACTTTATCTCCTGACTGTTTTGATGAAGAATCCCAATTTTCTTATCCTCGACGAGCCAACAAACGATCTTGACCTCCTGACACTGGCAGTGCTTGAACAATTTCTCCTGGATTTCAAAGGGTGCTTACTGATCGTCTCGCATGATCGCTATTTCATGGATAAACTTTGCGACCAGCTCTTTATTATGGAAGGCGATGGCGTTGTGAGGAGTTTCAGCGGAGTCTACACTGAATACAGAGAATCGGAGAAAGAAAAGTTGGAAGGTCTGAAACAGAAGTCAGAGGACAGAAAACAGAAAACAGAAGTCAGGGGGCAGAAAACAGAAGACAGGATCGTTGATAAAGAGGTGAAGCTCTCCTACAAAGAAAAATTTGAACTGGAGACGCTTGACAAAGAGATCCCCGCGCTGGAGAAAAAGAAAGAGGAATTAACAGCACAATTGGATGGTCTGGCAAATGATCATATAGAACTCATGCGAGTTTCGGATGAGATCGGGAAGATCAGCGTGGAGTTGGATATAAAACAACTAAGATGGCTGGAGTTATCGGAAAAGAACAGTTAGTAAAATTGGTAATTAGTACATTCGCGTCTTAATTAGTAATTCGGCGCGAATTGCTAATTCGTCGATTCATTTAACTTTCGAACTCACTTCATTTCTCAAGCCGGAATAACCAGCTAACCGTACTTTGATCTTACCAACAAGTATTGGCGTCTCCACATAAACGGGGATCTTGTTCTTATCGTCCGTCACCCACACCGTCATGTCCTCTCCCCCTTTGAAGATCGTACCCTCGATCAATAGAGGTTTGAACTTGATGCAATTGAATTTCCCAAGACCGCTGATCTCTTTTACCTCTTTGCCAAGATAGCGGATGTAGATCGGATAATTCTTATTCTCAAGGAAAAGATCGAAGGGGATCGTATCATTGGGTTTACAAGTGGAGTAATCCAGGCAACGCGCATAATAGATCGCTGTCATCACATCAATTGAACAGCTTGATAATTTCGCTGAATCAATTTTAATGCTCTTTTTGGTCTTAAGAACCGAGTAAGCCATCCCTTTTTTAAAACTGAAAAGGCAATCTTCATACGTTTCAGAGCCGCCTTCCTTCACATCACGGATAAAACGATACGGCTTCAGGTTTGCAGTGTCAGCATAACTCTCATACTTATCCCGCACTTTGTATATCCAGGAATATTTGTCAAATGTTCTGCCCGTCCCGGTAAAATAATAAGCTGGTTTTTCCTTATAATTCGTCAGTTTACAAGTAAAAGCTGCCTCTCCCGCTTCCACCCAGATCACACCCCAGTTATAGAACACCTTATAATAAAGCAATTCGTTCGACTGAAACGCAGAATTGACCACTTTGCAATCCTTACCCTTCTCAACGTAAGTGCCTGAGAATAACGTGAAAGAAAGGAGCAAACCTATGAGCAATCTCATAGTCAAATGTACGCAACGCTTGAATCTTTACCCTGAGTATAGGAAGCTATACTATAAGGTTTTATTATCTTTACGAATTGATAATCAGATGTTTCTGAAGCGAATCCCGGTTTTAATCCTACTTCTTCTTTCTTCCTTGCTTCCTGCGCAAAAGAAGGTGGTGGATAGTCTTTTGGCAGTACTGGAAACTGCGCCTGATAAAGATAAGATCAAAATATACCTGAAGCTTTCAAGCACCGTTAACGCATCAAAACCAACCCGCGCAATTTATTATGCTAAGGAGGCGCTTTACCTGGCCAGGGAATTTAAGAATGATGCAGAGCGCGCGAGCGCATGGCACTCGGTTGGAACTGCTTATATCTATTTCCCTGATACAGCAGAAGCAAAGATCTACCTGGACTCAGCCCTTAGCATGCGGAGGAAGCTCGAGGATACACTTGGCGTAGCAAAAACTCTGAACAACCTTGGGCTGCTCTATTTTAATAACGGACATTACGAAAAAGCGATCCTGTATAATAAGGAGTCGGTTGAATTAAGGAACCTGACAAGCGATAAAAAAGGCGTGGTCAACACGCTTATGAGCCTGGGACATTGTTACCGCTCCCTTGGTGAATTTCAAAATGCCTATGGATATTTCATGCAGGGATTGAAAACCGCCGAGTCGCTCAGCGACGATGACCTCATAGCCACCTCTAACATCAACATTGCGATCCTTTTTTCAGATCAGAAGAAATATGCTGAGGCTTTAAAGTACCAGCTTGCGGCACTGGAGATCAAACAACGTTCAGGTACAAAAAAAAGCATAGCAAGCGCAATGAGCAATGTGGGAACTACCTATATGAACATGGAGAATTACAGCCAGGCTCTGCATTATCTGATCCAGTCACTCCAACTCCGAGAAGAAATAAATGATCTGAAGGGGATCGGTACTACCTGTAATAATATTGCCGAGCTTTTTCTGAACATGGGCGATCCGAAAAAAGCACTTGAGTATTGTGAACGCTCATTGAATATCCGCAAGGAAATGGGCGACCGCGCAGGGATCGCTGCGGCTCTCTCTAACATGGCTGATATTTATGAAGGATTGGGAAGGATACAGGATGCCATCAATACGCTGGAAGAAAGCACATCCATCCTTGAAGAACTGGGATCAAAGACCGTTCTTGTTTCCAACTACCAGGCGCTTGCCAGTCTTTATTCCCAACAGGGAAATTACAAGAAGGCCTTCGATTTCCAGGTCAAGTATTCCGACATGAATGATTCCCTTTTCCAGGAGAATACGTTCAAACAAATGGCTGAATTGCAGACAAAGTATGAATCGGCCAAAAAGGAAAAAGAAAATGAACTCCTGAAAGCTTCAAATGATCTGAAAGACCAGCGACATCAGAACACCAAGTATCTTTTGCTTGCGATCGGGATTGCCACGCTCATTATCAGTTATATTTTGTTTAGTCGCTACAAATTGAAGCAGCGCGCAACAAAAAAACTGGAAACCGCCTATCAGGAGATTGAGTTGAAGAATAAAGATATCATGGATAGTATCATTTATGCGAAACGCATCCAGGATGCCGTACTTCCCTCAGATGAGCAGGTTAAAAAGGCCATGCCGGATGCATTTGTTGTATTTCAACCCAAGGATATTGTGAGCGGAGATTTTTACTGGATCGAAAAGCAAGGAGATACTTCCATTTTTGCAGCGGTTGATTGCACGGGACATGGAGTGCCGGGCGCCTTTCTTTCGATGGTGGGAAGTTCGCTCCTGAACCAAACGGTTTTCGAGCGTGGCAACACAACACCTGCTGATATCCTTCGTGACCTGAATGAAGCCTTACAGGAGACATTGCTGAAGGGGCATGAAGGACATGAAGTCAGGGACGGAATGGATGTGGCGATCTGCACCTATGATGAAACAAAGAAAGAACTTCAATTCGCTGCAGCCTTTAATCCTTTATATGTGGCGCGTAAAACATCTGAAGGCAAGTTCAAGCTGGAAGAAATAAAAGCGGATAAGATCTCCATAGGAATTTCTGAAGAAATGAAAGGTCAATCATTCAAAAATAACGTACTTTCATTGAACAAAGGCGACTGCGTGTACATCTTCACAGATGGTTTTGCAGATCAGTTCGGAGGGAACGATGGAAAAAAATTCAAGTACAACCGCTTCAAAGAACTGATCCTGAACATTGCTCATCGCGATATGGACACGCAAAAAAGAGAGATAGAGAATGCATTCAGTTATTGGAAAGGAGAATACGACCAGGTGGATGATGTTCTTGTAATTGGAATGAAAGCTTGAACAAATTAATGAGAACAATCAGCATCGTACTATACTGCCTGTTTCTGCTGACAGGGATCATCGGCTATTCCCAGGATTCTGACAAATCCGACAGCCTGTATCATGCGCTGGAAAATGCGAAGCATGATACGGTCAAATTAAAATGCCTGAATCAACTTGGGTTATATTGGATGGACAAGGACCCGAAGATCGGGATCGAATTCGGGAGGAAGGCTGAGCAGCTTGCTTTGAAGCTGGGAAGGAAAAGAGACCTTGCTGCATCCTATTATATCATCGGCACCAGTTACAGCGAGATTCAATCTTTCACAGAAGCCCTGGAGTACTATTACAAGGCGATGCCTATTCGCGAGGAGTTGAAAGATACAGCCTCTTTGTTGAGGCTATATAACAGAATAGGAATTCTCCATTCTTACCAAAAGAACCATAATGATGCGTTGAAATATTTCCAGAAATTCTTTGACCTTGTCCAATACCGAAACGATACGCTGTTACTTGCCAATTGCTATGCGAACATGGGTGTATCCTATAAGAATCTCGGTCGTAATGATCTTGCGCAGCAATTTTACATCAAAGCACTGAACGTATTCCTGGCGAAAAATGAAAAGAGGGGGATTGCCTCATGTTATCTTAACATTGGCGTCAACTATGATATCCGTAAGATGTATGATTCCTCCCAGGTCTATAACTTCATGGCGCTTGCAATATTCAGAGAAATAAAGGATCCGTTCGGAACGACCACCTCCTATTCGAATATCGCGGATAGCTATCATAAGTTGAAGGATCTTAAGAACGCCATCATCTATTATGATTCAACCCTGCTTATCGCCGAAAAGGCAAATGATGGTTTGCATCTCCGTGACGCCTACCTTGGATATTCCAAGGCCATGGCGGAACGTGGCGACTATAAAAAAGCGTATGAATATTTTCTTAAGCATGCTCTGATCCGCGACAGTGTATTCAGTTCTGAAAATATTAACAGGTCCGCAAACCTGGAAGCCAAACATAATATCCTTAAAGCGGAGAAAGAACTTGAAATATTGAAAAAGAATGAAGAGATCCAGGATCTGCAGATCTCCAGGACATGGACCTACGTATTCATCCTTGTTTTTGCACTTTTCTCCATTGGTGTGATCGCCTGGCTCATGTTCCAGCGCAATAAAGCAAAACAAAAGGTCAATGATATTCTTGAAATGCAGAATGTGGAGATCACGGCGCAGAAAACGGAGATCACGGACAGCATCAATTATGCCTGCAGGATACAGGAATCCATTCTTCCTCCCGAACGGCTCATAAAAAACGCTCTTCCCGATAGTTTCATTCTTTATCTTCCCAAGGATATTGTGAGTGGCGATTTTTACTGGGTGGATAAGAAGGGAAATAAAAGTCTTTTCGCAGCGGTGGATTGCACCGGACACGGTGTTCCGGGCGCGATGATGAGCGTGTTGGGTTTTAATCTGATTCACCAGGCCGTAAACGATAAAAATCTCACCCTCCCATCTGAAATTTTAAAACACCTGGATAATGGTGTCAATATGACCTTAAGGCAATCCTCTACCGATAATACCGTGCGGGATGGGATGGACCTGGCGCTTTGTTGCCTTGACTGGGAGAAAATGGAACTGCAATACGCCGGGGCATACAATGCATTGTGGTATCTAAAAAAGAACGCCGCAGAGATCACGGAGATCAAAGCCGACAAGAAGATCATCGGGTCGAATGTGAATGATGTTGCCGATGAATTCACTAATCATGTCGTTAAACTGGAAAAGGGCGACCTTGTCTATATTCTCTCAGACGGTTATGCCGATCAATTTGGCGGACCAAAAAACAAGAAATTCAAGTATAAGCCTCTGAAAGAACTGCTCGTGTCGGTAAGGAACAGATCAATGAACGAACAGCGCAGTATACTTGAAAAAACTGTACGCGAATGGCAAAGTATTTATGAACAGGTTGATGATATACTTGTAATAGCCGTCCGGATCTGAGATTCACTTTATTTTCCTACTTTTATTTCGCTCATCTATGATCAACAGCAGGCGGCTTCTGTTCGGTTCATTATTCTATAAAACAGGTTTATTCTTCCTGCTTTACTTTTTTTACTTTTCTTCTTTCGCACAGCCGGTCATTGCCATCGAACAGGGAATGGAACGCATTGATCTTGCGGGAAAAGCGGAGTATTTTGTGGATGCGGAAGGAAAGAAAGATATCAATAAGATCCTGAACACGCGCTCCGACTGGAAACTTCTTCCCGGCAATACGCTTAACCTCGGTTACAGCAACGCCATCGTTTGGATCCGGTTCACAGTTGATCAGCGTTATATTTCAGGGAATAACACTCTGGCTTTAGAGGTGGCCTACCCCACTCTTGACAGCGTTGATCTTTATTATTCTCTTAACACAGATAAAGTTGAGCAGAATTGGATAAATTCCGCGACGGGAGAGAATTATATTTACGCCAACAGGGAGATCGATCACCGCAATTTCATTTTTCATCTCGCTGCTATCAATAACATTAAGATCACATATTATCTGCGTGTCAGATCTGAAAGTTCCATACAGATACCTATGTCCTTGCTTACCCTTTCCTCTCTGACGGGAAAGATCAGCATGGAAAACTACCTCTTCGGTGTTTATTTCGGGATCATCTTTATCATGATGTTTTACAATCTCTTCATCTTTTTCTCCATTAAAGACCGAAGTTATCTTTATTATGTTCTATTCATAGGTTGCACGGGTCTTTTTCACATGTGCACGTATGGTCTTGCTCATGAATTCCTCTGGCCCGGCAATAGCTGGTGGGTCAATCACAGCATTTTGTTTTTTGCATCATCTATCTCACTCTTTATCTCTCTCTTTACCCGTTCCTTTCTGGATACCCGCAATAATGCGCGGTTCTTTGACAAACTCTTTCTGCTATTCACCCTTTTAGCGCTGGTTGGTATAGGGCTTTCCCTGTTCGGACCTTATCAGCTTACGGCTAAATTCAGCGCATTCCTGATCTTGCTCACACTGCTTTCGGCATTTATCACAGGAATTCTGTGTCTTAAGAAAGGTTTCAGACCTGCCAGGTATTTTATGCTTGCATGGCTGGGGATCATCATGGGAGGTGTCGTGTATGCATTGAAACAATTCGGTGTTCTGCCGAATATTTTTGTCACGGAGTACGGCGTTTTGTTTGGCTCCACCATTTTGGTTGTGTTGCTTTCTTTTGCCCTTGCCGACAGGATAAATAATCTGAAAAAAGAGAAAGAAGAGATCCGCGAAAAAACACTCGAACTGCTCGAATTCAAAGTAGAAGAAAGAACAGCTGAAGTCGTCCTGCAGAAACAGATCATTGAGACCAAGAATAAGGACATAACGGACAGTATCAAATATGCCCGAAGGATACAACAGGCCATTCTGCCTTCAGAACCTTTCTATAGATCTGTTTTGCCGGAAAGTTTCGTGTATTACAAACCGAAAGACATTGTCAGCGGTGATTTTTACTGGGTGGACCGTTTCGGAGATAAATCCTTCCTCGCAGCGGTAGATTGTACCGGCCACGGTGTTCCCGGCGCATTAATGAGCATGGTAGGATTTAACATCCTGAACCAGGCGCTGAATGAACACGGGTTGAGCAAGCCAAACCTGATCATGAATGCCCTGCACAAAGGTGTGTATCGTACGCTTCAACAAAAGGCAGGCGAAGCAACGATAAAGGACGGTATGGATATTTCTCTTGTCGCGATCGATCATAAAAAGAAGATCATAGAATTCGCCGGAGCTTTCAATCCCGTTTGGATCATCTCAGACGGTGAGCTGAAAGAGACGAAAGGCGATAAGAAAAGCATCGGCTCTTATACCGAGGATGAGATCATCAGCTATAAGAATAACGAGATCCCTGTACGATCCGGGGATTGCGCTTACATCTTCACGGATGGTTTCGCCGATCAGTTTGGAGGACCGGAAGGCAAAAAATTCATGTATAAACAAATGAAGGATGCTTTGCTTTCCGTTTGTAAACGCCCCATGCAGGAGCAGCAGTTACTAATTTCCGCTCGGTTTGACCAATGGAAAGGCAACCTTGAGCAGGTGGATGACGTGTTGGTGATGGGCGTCAGGATCTGAAGACCCGCAAAACATAAGCGCTAATTGATTTGGATAATTCAATTTATTACCTTTACTTTGCATTTCAAAGTACTTTTAAATGAGCAGCGACGAAAAACACTTAGAGGATCTGAAACAGATCCGTACCATGATGGAACGCTCTTCGCGTTTCCTCTCACTCAGCGGACTTTCGGGAGTTTTTGCGGGCGTGTATGCGCTTGCAGGAGCATGGCTGGCGCATAATTACATGAACGCTATGCCGCAGGAATACCGGCACAGGTATTATGACTTTAGTACAAGCAGCCTGGCGCAGCGATATACAGAGGATAGCCACCTGCTTGATTTTTATAGCTTTTTTATCCTTGTCGCAGGTTCAATTCTTGCGCTATCACTCATCACCGGATTTATTTTTACGAGAAGGAAAGCGTTGAAAGCAGGCCTGAAAGTATGGGACAGTACCTCCAAAAGAATGCTGATCAATCTCTGTATACCGCTCGCAACAGGAGGCATATTTTGTCTTGTACTCCTTTATTATGATATCTGGTTCCTTGTCGCCTCTTCTACCCTGATATTTTACGGGCTTGCCCTTTTGAATGCCAGCAAATATACGCTCAACGATATCCGTTACCTTGGGATCAGTGAGATCATACTGGGTCTCGTCTCCTGTTTTTTCTTTACAAAAGGACTTTTATTCTGGGCAATAGGTTTTGGCGTGTTGCATATTGTTTATGGGGCGGTGATGTGGTGGAAATACGAAAGAAATTAGCTTATTAGCTGATGTGATAATGTGATAATTGAAAAAAATTGCATGAAAGGACTTTTACACAATTTAAATAAAGCTTTTGAAAGTCGAATACGGTTGGGAATCATGTCTGCACTGATCGTGAACGAGAGTGTAGATTTTAATACCATGAAGGAAATGCTGGAAACAACAGATGGAAACCTGGCAAGTCATATCAACGCGCTTGAAGCAGAAGGATTTATCAGTATTAAGAAACAATTCATCGGGAAGAAGCCTCATACCAGCTACTCTGTTACACGCTCAGGCCGTAAAGCCTTCAATGAACACCTGGATGCACTGGAAGATCTTCTTAAAAAACGTTAAGATGCAATAAACTTATTTTTTTATCGTTTAACTTTGTAATTCAAAGTACTTTTTATACTAATAATACATAACGCATGACCATGAAATACTCCAACCTCCTCCAACTCAACCTCCCTTTCATCCTGGGAGCGATCGCTATGTTCATTCCCGCCTCCTTTTGGCTGGCGATCGGAATGTCATTGATCTTCAATAACGGATTCCTGATGGAGTTCTTCGGATGGCTCGATCATGAGTACTGGTATTATTCTATGATCGTGCTTGTAGTGCTTCCGGCTGTAGCCTTCATCTACAACACACTCTACATACTAAAACTGGAAATGCGCTGCGAAGAAGACAGGATCTGGTTTTCGGCGGGTATTAAACCGCTACTTCTCAATGCCTGTGTGGTGGGATTTGCAGCCCTCAATATATTCCTGGTCCTCGGATACTTTTTCCTGGAGAATTACAGGTTTGTGGGAGCGAGGTGAATACATGAATACATGAATACATGAAGAGTGAATTAAGAACAGTTCAATCATGAAGAATACAGAAGAACAAAAATTATTCAGAACTGCCGTCATTTTCCTTGCCTCAAGTGGATTTGCGATGCTTTTGCTGATCATGCGGTTAACATTCTCCTCCTCAGCGAACTATATTTTCCTGGCCTGGAACCTTGTGCTTGCCTGGGTCCCTTTTGTTGCTGCTTTAGGGCTGACCTATATGCAATCACACAGGTTCCGCTGGCCGGGCGCCATCGCGCTTCTCTGTCTCTGGCTGCTCTTCCTTCCCAATGCGCCTTACATCATCACTGATTTTCTCCATCTCAGACCGCGTGCCGGTGCGCCCTACTGGTTCGATATAAGTCTTATCACTGCTTTCGCCTGGAACGGACTGCTTCTCGGATTTACTTCTATCAAACTGGTCCACAAATTCCTTGAAGAACGTTTCAGCAAAAAAGTCTCCCTTGCCTCTATCCTCTTCGCCCTTCTTCTTTGTGGTTTCGGTGTTTATCTCGGTCGTTACGAAAGATGGAACTCCTGGGATATCATTTCCGATCCATTCAGTCTCGCAGCGGATATTATGAACATGATCGTACATCCCTTCCGGCATCCCCGCATGGTCGGGATGACGCTGATGTTTTTTGCCTTCATGACTATCGGATACTTCACCATAAACTCAATTGGAAATCTTAACAAAAATCAACCGGCATGACAACGGTATTCAACAGTTTCAGATATGCAGTGAATGGAATAGCCTATTTCTTCCGGACGCAAATGAATGCGAGGATTCATCTTGTGGCGTTGTTGTTTGTGATAATTCTCGGTTTCCTGTTACGTGTTTCGTTATCTGAGTGGCTCTGGTTAACGGTCGTATCCGGCCTGGTTTTCACGGCTGAAGCATTCAACACCTCCATTGAGATCCTTGTGGATCTTGTTTCACCCGAATGGAATCAAAAGGCGCGGAAAATAAAAGATGTTGCGGCGGGAGCGGTGCTAATAACTGCTATAACGGCTCTTGCAGTTGCCTTTACCATTTTCTTGCCCAAGTTGATCTGGCTTGGAATACTTTTAATTAATGAATAGCGAAGAACGAATTTTGGTTTTTGAAATGAATCCATTAGATCAAGAAATTCAAATAGAAATAACCGCCTCACAACGCCGGCTGATAAATTCATCTTTCTACTTTAATCTTGCAACCGGTATTATTTTGATCCTGCCTACATTCATAACATTGATTTATACAATAGCTCAATTCAGCGACTGGATCTGGCATGAAAATCTGGATATTGTTTTTTCGGATCCTTCCAATTGGTCGGAGACTACTACTGTTCTCCCGTATCTCGTTTCCTTCCTGTCCTTTCACATTCTCATTGCCATCCAAAAACGTGTGAAGCCAGGCGACAGAAAAGCCGGTTCGTTCAATCAGAATATCCTGAAGATCATCGGCGGCTTATACATGTTCTGGTTGATCATGCTCATCCTGGGAGGGCTTGAGGCAAAACAAGTCAATTTACTCTGGGGAATTGGTTGTATGTATTGCCTGGCAGGAGTGCTTGTGGTTTGGGGAAGTGTGAGAGAATAAAAGAATACATGAATACATGAACAACGAATTTTGAAATGAAAGTATTATTGATCAATCCCCCGCATATTTCGATCGGAAGCCGGATCCCGGATGATCATTTGCCCCCGTTGGGATTGTTGTCTATTGGCGGGCCGTTGCTGGACGACGGGCATGAAGTCATTCTCTTAGATGCGGACTTTGATAATTTGCCCGTGAAAGTAATTCTTGAACGAACGCTGCTTCATGAACCCGACGCAGTCTTATTAGGCCATTCCGGCTCAACAAGCGCGCAACCTGTCATATCGGAGATAACCAAGAAGCTCAGGAATCTAATGCCCGCTGTCAAGATCATCATTGGAGGTGTATTTCCCACATACCATTGGAAAGAAATTCTGGAAACTGATCCCCAGATCGATGTAACTGTATGCGGAGAAGGGGAAGAAACCATCCGGCATCTTGTTCGCGCCCTGGAAAATAATACGGATCTCGGGAACGTAAAGGGAATAGCTTTTCTGAAAGATAACGTACCCTTGAAGACTGCCCCGCAGACCCTCATCCGTAACCTCAACGATTACCGTATTGGATGGGAACTGATGGGGCCCTATAAATATTCATACTGGGGGAAAAAACCTGCGGTCGTGGTGCAATTCTCGCGAGGTTGTCCGTATCCATGCACCTATTGCGGACAAAGTTTATTCTGGCAGAAATGGAGACACAGAGATCCGAAGAAATTTGTGGAAGACCTCAAAATGCTCAAAAGAGTTTATGGAATTCGAGTTATCAATTTCGCCGATGAAAATCCGACAACCTCTAAAAAAGCCTGGAAAGAATTCCTTGAAGAGCTGATCGCCGCAGATCTCAACCTCATCCTCGTTGCCTCAACACGGGCAGATAATATCGTCCGGGATGCAGACATTCTCCATTTATATAAAAAAGCAGGTTTTGAACGGTTTCTGTTGGGAATGGAGAACTACGACGAGGAAAATCTGAAAATGATTCAAAAAGCAGGAACAACCGCCAAAGATCGGGAAGCGATCCGCTTGTTGAGGAAACATAATATCTTATCGATGGCGACATACGTTGTTGGTTTTTCAGAAGAAAAGGCATCCGATTACTTCAAAAGCCTGAAACACCTCATTTCATACGATCCCGACCAGGTACAGATGCTTTACGTCACACCGCATCGATGGACTCCGTTCTATCTGAGTGTAAAGGACAAAAAGATCATCCAACCTGATCAACGGAAATGGGATTACAAGCACCAAGTGATAGAAACGAAACATCTACGGCCATGGATGGTGATATTATTTGTCAAATTTATGGAAGTCATCATGCAATTGAGGCCTAAAGCACTCAAACGACGCTTCTTTCATCCGGATCTCCGCATTCGTGATGCCCAGGCATGGTATTATCAGATGGGCAAGCGCGTTTGGTTCAGGGAGGTTCTTCATTTCATTTTCAGGGATAAAATATTGAAAGAAGGACCTAGCGTAAGGGAGTTCTGGGAAGGAAGTTCCCTCGCTACGCTCGGGATAATTAATAGTACAATAAAATAATACCTAAACCGTTTAACAACTAATTCTCAACCCCATGAGCAGCAACCTCAAGATCCTCACAAGCCTCGCTTTCACTTTTATCTTTTGCTATCTCTTTACTCACGAAGGCGCAGGGCTGAATGTATTCCTTCTGAATCTTGTCACGATCCCGGTCATGTATTTATTAACTCGAGGAATCCGTCGAAGCGCCCTCTTTAAGGTTGCTGTGTTCTGTGCCACTGCCACCGCAACTGCCACTTTGTTATACGGCTATTGGTGGCCGGTGATGATGAACATCATTTCGCTATCAGTGCTCTCAGGCGCTGTTGCTATGCCTCAGTTAAAAACCATTTTTGTACCAATTCTCCATTCAACGACGGGAATTCTCATGGCGCAGGCGAATTTTGTGAATGAGTTCTCTAACGCAGGAAGCGGCAAGTTCAGAGGCGTACGATTTCTGTCGGTACTTAAGATCAGTTTCATCCCTGTCTTCATACTGTTTTTATTCCTTGGAATGTACGCTTCCGCCAATCCTGATCTGGGTACCATAGTAAATGAAGTCAGTATTTCAATTGAGAAATTCTTTATATATCTCCTTGAGTACATCGATGTGGAAACGATGCTTTGGTTGACGCTTGGTATGATCTGCGGAAACATCCTCTTTCTATCTAAGGCGGAAAAGAGCACAGAATGGCTTGAAGGAGCGCAAACAGAATTGATCAGCCGGGTTAGAAAGAAAGGTTACAGATTCAAATTCTCATCCCTGAGGAAGGAATATCGCGCTGGCATCCTGATGTTGCTGCTGCTGAATCTTCTTTTGCTTTTCATGAACGTCCTTGATATCAGGTTGGTTTGGTTCGGATTTGAGTGGAGCGGTCAGTATCTGAAGCAGTTTGTCCATTCAGGAACGTGGACACTCATCGCATCCATCGTACTCTCAATGCTTATCATTCTTTTCTTTTTCAGGAAAAACCTCAATTTCCTAAGTAAGAATAAATGGCTGCGATGGCTGGCGTATGCATGGATAGCGCAAAACGCCGTGTTGGCTATCTCGGTCGCCTTGCGCAATTACCATTACATCGAGTTCTATGCCCTGGCTTTTAAACGTATTGGAGTATTGATATTCCTTGCGTTGGTATTATTTGGTCTTTATTCAATCTACTTAAAGCTAAGGCATAAAAAGTCCTTCTTTTATCTTATCAGAATAAATGGCATTGCTCTTATCATGACGCTCTCTCTTTCTACCTTGCCCGACTGGGATAACATTATTGCCAGATACAATTTCACCCATTATATGAAAGCATTTGTTCATTATGATTTTCTGGCAGAGCTTGACGACAGGGCCCTTGCAAATCTTGATCTAAGTGAAAAGGAACTTAGGGATGTCGACTTCTGGCAGAAGATAAATAGCGAAGAAGTAAAGAATCTTGATTATTCGTCCGATGGTTGGTACAGAAACTCTAAAATTTATATGTCCAGCAATAATTTTCACAACAAGATCGCCAGCCGAAAAAAACAATTCCTTGAAGAATACCAGAAAAAAAGATGGCTGTCGTGGAATTGGGGGGAGTGGAGGGCGTACAATGAATGTTCAAAGGGTTTATGATGTTTAAAGAGTTTGATCAGTTCAAAATGAATAAACCCTGACCGCAGAATACCAAAGTATAAACAATTATGGAACATGGCCCTGTACGGGTCCGGTTGTACGGCATCCATGGTACTACGCTTACGGGATTGGACTCGTCGCTCATTATTTTCATTCACCTGGGAACGAATTCTGCAGCTATGAGAAGACGAGACTAGTTCGGTATCAGATAAACTGATTCGTTCAATAATACATCATTCACTCGTTTATTTCATATTCACATATTGCAAGGCCACCCCATAATCCCCTGTTTTCATTAGCGAAATCACTTCCTGCAGATCATCGATCTTCTTTCCTGTTACTCTTAACTGATCCTCCATGATCTGGGCCTGGACCTTCATCTTCGACTCCTTGATGTCCTTCACGATCTTCTTCGCAGTCTCACGGTCAATGCCTTCCTTGATCTTTATATCCTTTCTCAGCATATTCCCGCTCGCATAACGCTCCTTGCCGAAATCCATGCACAATGGACTAATACCTTGTTTGATCATCTTTGAACGGAACACATCCTCAATATGTCCCAACCTCATGTCGTTCTCTGTCGTAATGACCAATAATAAGTTCTTCTTGTCAAAATCAATGACCGACTTCGAATCCCGGAAATCATAACGGTTCAGGATCTCCTTCTTCGCATTATTCACTGCGTTATCAAGACTCTGGTGATCGATCTTGGATACAATGTCAAAGCTTGGCATACTTATCAAATTTACTATTTCTATTTACTGCGGACTTCCTAGTCCCTACTCCTTTTCCATATTCACATGCGCAATCATACATCTCGCACTCCCCCCACTATATGTTTCTATCGTATTCAGATCGCAATGTATCAATTTCCCGTGATTTTTAAGTCGCTCCATTTGCTGCTTCTCTAAGGAATTATACGCCCGATCCGACATCAAAATAATCTTCTGCCCTTTCGAATTTTCCAGTTCGTACATATTTCCGGCAAAATTTTCAATTTGACTCATAGTTAATTCGATCACTTCTTTTCCGGATCGCGTTAAAAAAGAAAGCACACGTTCGCGCTCCTTCATATCAACAATACATTCAGAGCCAATGACAGCAAACTCCTCCCCTACACACATCACAACGTTTGTATGATATATTGCATTACCGCTTCTGTCCGTTGCGCTGAAACAAACAGGAGTAAAGGCTAGCATCCGACAAACGTCCGAACAGAGACCTTCGTCGGTCCTGGACGACAAACTTGCATAAGCCAGTCTGCTTTTCGGATCAAATACCAGGGGTCCGGTGCCCTCCAGGAAAAGGTTCCGTTTCTCGTGAATGCCCAAATCTGTTATTCTCGTAATACCTGTCCTTTTTTTGAGCTCCTCTATGACATACGTCCTTTTTTCTTTTCTGCGATTCTCCGCAAGCATAGGATATAAAACGATCGCGTTACCATGAAACGACAACCAATTATTCGGAAAAATGGAATCCGGGGTGTCTTCTTTCCCATCATCCTCAAAAACCCAAACTTCCATATCTTCACTCCTTAGCAGATCAACCAGTCCCCCGAATTCACGCAGTGCCTCCTCATGAATATTGCTATGGGAAACCGCCGACTGGAACGCATTAGTTCCTGCAGTTTGCTCATTCCCCCGAAACCGGAATGGCTTCACCATCATTACAATACTACTGCTATTCATAGCTCATTATCACACTATCACATCCCCAAATTATCACATTATCTTTCGTATTTTCGTGCTGTGAAGTTACTTAAAACCCGTAATGCCCGATTTGCTGCAATTTTGGTCATCCTGCTTGCTTTTGAGCTGATCTACATACTGAACGATAAATTCGGAAGGCATAAAAATCATCTTGCTAACCCTGTGCCTTATGAAGCGGCCTACAGTCGCATAATGGCTGAGAAAAACAGGGAAAGAAATAAACCCGCCTGGATCCCGCCTCCAAAATACCTGATGGAAAAATACCTGGAAGCGTATGACCTTGTCAACCTGGTCTGGGTGAATGAAAAGATCAAAGTAGATCTGCGCTATTCAACAGAAAATAATTTCCTCCGCACAGATATGTATGGTGAGCTTGATCGCGCATATCTCCCGCAAGAAGTTGCCGACGCTGTATCCAAAGCGCAGAACATCCTCAATGAAAAATATCCCTACTATTCTATCGTTGTCTTCGATGGTACCCGTCCCCTTTATATACAAAAAATGATGTGGGATAAACTTCAGGGTCCCGATTCTGTAAAAGCGCTGTATGTCGCAAACCCGGTTGAAACGTCCCTTCACAATTACGGCGCAGCGGTTGACGTGGGTCTGATGAATGAAGATGGCTGGCTCGTTGATATGGGAACAGAATATGATTTTTTTGGTGAACTGGGGCATCCCGCGAAAGAAGCTCAAATGCTGGCCGACGGAAAACTAACGCACAGGCAGGTACTCAACAGAAAACTACTTCGGGATGTGATGACCGACGCAGGATTTTCCCCTTATGATAAGGAGTGGTGGCATTTTAACTATTGTTCGAAAGCTACAGCTATGGAAAAATTTAAACTCGTGAATTAGCGCTTTCCCTGCCTTTATTATTGCAAATTGAACAATAAGAATTTTCTGGTCTACCGATCTTCCGCCGGGTCCGGGAAGACCTTCAGCCTTGTCAGGGAATACCTGAAGATCGCGCTCGACGATACTGCAAACCCACCACTCCGCTTCCGTCATATCAACGCAATGACCTTTACCAATAAGGCTGCCGCCGAGATGAAGGACAGGATCATCCGGACGCTCTCAAGCATCGCCGCCGCTGATCCGAAAAGTGATCCGTATGTCGACCTGCTATGTAAGGATCTGGCCCTTCCGAAAGATATCCTGATCCATAGGTCCGCCGCGCTCCTCTCCTCTATCCTTCATCATTATTCTGATTTCTCCGTCACAACGATCGATAGTTTTGTACATCGCATCATCCGCGTCTTTGCTCAGGATCTTCGCTTACCGGTCAATTTTGAAGTTTCTACTGATACCAAAAAATTCATGGAGGCTGCAGTTGATCTTATGCTTGCCTCTGCCGGACCTGATTCCCCACTCACTCGCTTTCTTGTCGGGTTCACCACACAACACCAGGAAGAGGAGCGGAATTGGGACATTCGCCGGGAATTGAATGAATTCATCAGTAAACTTCTGCGATCTGCGAACAAAGAAGACCTTGACCGGATCAGGAAGATCGATCCGGAAAACATTTCAAAAGCGAGGGAATATCTCCTTAAAAACATTTCGAAATTTCGTAACAAAGTAAAAAAGTTCGGTGAGGACGGCTTGCGCCTCATTTCGGTAGCCGGAATTGATCTCTCCTACTTTCACCAAGGAGCAAGGGGATTCCCTGCCTGGCTGAAATACCTCGCTGAATGCAGGGATGATAAATTACCGCCCAATTCGTATGTGACGGAAATGGTGATCAAGAACAAATGGTACGGAGCAAAAACAAATGTAACAGGAAAAGCAGCCATTGATCAGATCCGGTCTGAGTTGTCTGACATTTACAACAATGTGAATGAACTTCTTTTATGTGATGAAAGCAGCTATGTTTTGAATAAAATGATCCTGCGGAATATTTTTTCACTTGGTGTGTCGCGGGCTGTACTCGATGAGCTGGAAAGATTGAAACGGGAGGATCATGTGGTGTGGATCGAGGACCTGAATGAAATGATCTCAACCATTGTTGCGGAACAACCCGCTCCTTTTGTTTACGAACGTTCCGGTGAACGTTACAAGCACTACCTGGTCGATGAATTCCAGGACACATCCGGGATCCAATGGAAGAACCTCCTTCCGCTGATCCACCACGCTTTATCCGAGGGCAACGCCAATCTCGTGGTAGGCGACAGCAAACAAGCCATCTATCGCTGGCGAGGTGGAGACGTTGAACAATTTCAATCGCTGCCGAATGTGGCTAACCCTTCCGGAAGCGAAGTTATCGCTGAACGAGAACGCGCGCTGATCAGCAATATCTCCGTTCAGGTGTTGGACAAAAATTACAGAAGTCTGTCCGTCATTACAGGGTTCAATAATGATTTCTTTAAAAGTACGTCTGAAGGCTTTCCGGAAACCATAAAGGATATCTACCGGGACGTATCGCAAAAGAACATTCCGGGGACAGAAGGTGGTTTTGTCTCGATAGAATTCATTGATGAAAAACGAATTGCAAAAGGAGATGAGAGGAGAACGCTGGAGTTAATTGAAGATACCAGGACAAAAGGCTTTTCGTATGGCGATATCGCTATCCTGACACGCGATAACGCTGCAGGATCTGAAATGGCTCTGGCATTGCAGGCAACTGGCGTCCCCGTTGTTTCAGGCGATTCTCTTCTTGTTTCCTCTTCCTCTCGCGTCCGGTTTCTGATCGCAATAATGGAACTCGTTCACACACCTTCATCACTTATCCCGCGTGCGCTTTGCCTTGAATATCTGTTTCCGGGAAACGTCGCGCCCTTTCATCTTGTCCGTAAGAACAAGGAATTCTTTTCAATTCTTGCAGAAAAGGGGTTCGACCCGCGTGGAAGATCCATCCGGAAATTACCGCTCGTTGAGCTCTGCGAAAAGATCATCCGGAGTTTTCATGTGGCTACCGGTTCAGATCCCTACCTCCCTGCTTTCTCTGACCTGGTTTTTTCATTTGCGTCAAGAAAAAGCTCATCACTCTCTGCGTTTCTCGAATGGTGGGAAGAAAGAAAGGATAAAGAGTCCATTCATCTTCCCGAAGGAATGGATGCCGTTCGCATCATGACCATCCATAAGTCGAAAGGACTTGAATTCCCGGTCGTGATATTGCCCTGGTGCAACTGGGATGTAAATCGCCTGGGCGACATGACGATCACTGATCCCGGCATACCGGGTTTGGATACTGCTATCCTTGAATTTAAAAAGGACCTTGGCAAAACTAAATTTGCCGGTCTGTTGGAGGAAGAACAATCGAAGGCTTTATTGGATAATCTCAATATCTTATATGTGGCCATGACGCGTGCCGCAGAGAAATTATTCGTCCTCACTTCCCTTCCAGGTAATAAGAAAAATTTGTCCCCCTGGTTCATTTCCTTCCTCGGGAACCGGAACATTTATAAGGAAGAAACTTATCAGTATACCTTTGGAGTGAATGACAATAAGAAGAGTGTATCCCCGGCGATACTCAGAGGAGACTCACTTGAAGGATACACAAGTGAGGAGTGGCGGAACAGGATCTTCCTGCGGGAATCTACAGGCGTGACGGGCATGCGGGTTGAAGAACTAAGCAAACGCCAAAGAGGAATTCTTGTTCATGAGACGCTTGCCTGTATGCAGCGCAAAGAGGATCTGAGTTCGGCCCTTCTGAAAATGAGTAACAAAAAGCTGCTGCATGACAACGATAAAGAATGGATGGAAAAAGAAATAAACAGGATACTGTCTTCGGCGGAAATAGCGAAACTTTTCGATGCGGACGGAACTGTAAATGAACGCGAGATCCTTCTGCCGGACGGTGAGATGAAACGAATGGACAAACTGATCTTTCGGAAAGATGACCTCGAAGTAATCGATTTTAAGACCGGAGAAGAGAAAGAGGAACATAAAAAACAAGTGCTGGAATATATGCGTGCCCTTGAACAGGCCGGATACAAGAACGTAAAAGGGAAACTGGTTTACACGGATCGCCTAGTTGTGATGGAGTTAAAGAAGTTGTGAATTAGAGGTTCTGACATCTGAATACGGCCTCTGACCCTTGGCCTGTTTCTTGTTTAACCAACATTGACGTATCTTTGGAAATTATTAAATAAAACTATAATGATTAAATTTCATAACATACTGATTTTTATATTCATATCTATTCTTATCTACAGCTTTTATCCAGGTGATGAGAATAAAGCAAAAGGCGTGTATCTGGAGGGAATGGACATGAAGGTAAACCCCGGAGACGACTTCTATACCTACGCAAACGGAACCTGGATGAATACGCGTGAGATCCCCGGGACGGAGTCGGTATGGGGAAGTTTCGGTGAGTTGAGAGAATCGAATCAGAAAAAATTAAAGACAATATTATTTGATGCCGCTGCTCAACTGAATTCGGCGCCGGGGAGTAATGTAAAAAAGGTGGGGGATTTTTTCGCCGCGGGGATGGATTCATTCAAGCGCAACAACGACGGGCTGAGCTACCTGAAAGCGGAGCTTACAATGATCGACAATATCACTTCTTCCACTGAACTGGGGCAGGTCATCGGTGAGTTACATTCAAAGCGTGTCTCCCCTATCTTTTATTTTTATGTTGACCAGGATCTGAAGAACAGCGCCGAGATGGTGGGAGGAATTTACAACGCCGGCCTTGGTCTCCCCGACCGGGATTACTATACGCGTACGGATGAAGAGGCGGTCAAGCTTCGTAAAAAATATACGGAACACCTCGCAAGTATCTTTACGATCATCGGGTACAACCCGAAACAATGCGCCAAGACCTCTCAGAACATTATCAGCATGGAAACGGAACTCGCGAATGTTTCCTGGACCAATGTGGAAAGAAGAAATATCAAGATACAGTATAACCGTATAACTACAGACAGCCTAACGAAACTCTGCGCCTATTTCAACTGGAATGCTTATTTCAGCGCTATCGGCATGCCGAATTCTCAGCGGGAAGTCATCGTCAACAATCCGAAGTTCATGATGAAAGTCAGTGAGCTTACGAATGTTCTTCCGCTGGAAACCTGGAAGGATTACCTGAAATGGAACCTTGTCAATACCTGCGGAAGATACCTGACGGATGATATCTACACACTTGACTTTGGTTTCTATGAGATGACATTAAAAGGAGTGAAACGACAAACACCCCGCTGGAAAGCCGTCCTTGAAGCGACAGATGGAGCGCTGGGCGATGCATTGGGCCAGATCTTCGTTGAAAAATATTTTTCCGCGGATGCCAAGAAAAAAGTGAACGAGATGGTCGATTTTCTTTTTGCCGCATACAGAGAACGGATCAAATCCAGGACCTGGATGGGTGAGGAAACAAAAAAAGCTGCCTTGCTCAAGCTGGATGCAATTGTAAGAAAGCTGGGGTACCCTGATGTCTGGAAGGATTATACTTCCATGATCATCAAGCGGGACTCCTATGTCAGGAATTTCCTGAACGCGAATAATTATGATTTCAAGCGCAACGTCAATAAACTCGGCAAACCGGTAAGCAAAACAGAATGGGGCATGACACCTCCGACTATTAATGCCTATTATAATTCCGGCATGAACGAGATCGTCTTCCCTGCCGGCATCATGCAGTATCCGTTCTTTGATGCCGACATGGACATGGCAGTAAATTTCGGAGCGATGGGCGCGGTGATCGGACATGAACTTACACACGGTTTCGACGATCAAGGCGCCCAGTTTGACGCGCAGGGAAATTATATCATGTGGTGGAAGGATGAAGATTATAAACAATTTGAAAAACGAGCCCAAATGGTGGTGCAGCAGTTCAATGCCTTCGTTGCAATTGATACGCTTCGCGTGAACGGCTCCCTGACGCTCGGGGAAAATATAGCAGACCTGGGAGGATTGACCATGGCTTATTATGGCCTGAAATTATATATGAATAAGCATCCTGAAATGAAAGATAAAAAACTGGATGGTTTCACACCTGAGCAACGATATTTCCTTGGCTGGGCAAAGGTTTGGTGTGTGAAGCACAGGCCGGAAGCCCTGAAGCAGCGCCTCATCACCGATGTACACTCACCCGGTCGTTTCCGCGTGAATGGTCCGGTCTCAAATATGCAGGAATTCTACGATGCCTTCGGAGTGAAAGAAGGAAACAAACTATGGAAGAAACCTGAGGAGCGAGCTGAAATATGGTGAGTCTTTTTACAGTTAATACGCATGAATCAAAGGGAAACTATAAAAAAATAAAAAGCCATTAAAAGGTATATTCTATCACTTCTATTTCTCGTCGGGGTAATTTTACCCGCTCAAACCCCTTTTCAAAAAGTTTTTGCAAGGATAGAAGGCATTGGTTTCGGGAAGGTGATTGAAACCTCAACAGGAGGATTTGCCATTATTGCTCAAACCACTACTCTGGATTATGATCTTATGTTAATTGTCACGAATGGAAATGGTGATACCCTTTGGACAAAATTGTATGATATTCTTACGAGCCCTCCAGATCAGGAATATGGTTATGCCTTGTCACAAACTTCTGACGAAGGATTTATCCTCGCAGGGAAAGTGGTCCATTTTGATCAAAGAAGCGATGCATTTGCGATTAAAACAGATTCAATCGGTATTGTGCAATGGGCCAGAACCTACTCATGTTTTTACAATAGTTACTCGGAGGGTGCGCACTCCATAATGCAAACTGCAGATGGCGGATACATATTTACCGGAATATCCGATTCAACAATGACCGGCTATACAGATCTTTGGTTAGTAAAACTAAATGCTTCAGGTATAACTTCCTGGAGCAAAAGATTTAAGGTCACAGGGGAACCCTACTCATCCGGTAGGTCTGTACTTGAATTAGCTTCAGGCGAGTTCGTGGTTTGTGGCAGTTCTGGTAATAACATCATTGTGCTTAAAACTGACGTTGCCGGCAATATCATATGGTCGAAAACATATTCTTCATTCAACCCGGTATATGTTTCACGAATTAACGAGGCTTCTAATGGGGATTTTGTATTATCTGGCTGGGTTTATGAAAACAACCAGGAGGATGCATTACTCTTAAGAATGGACAACACAGGTATAGTTGCATGGTCAAGGGTCATTGTATTCAATTCCTCCTCTTCGCTTTATGACTCAGACGTACACCCTAATGGCAATATTGTAGCATTGGGACATGGGAATATCATTCTCACTGATTCAATCGGTCAAATTATTACATCTCGGCGCTATGATCAAAATTTTTCAGTTAGTTTAACGGGAATACAATATCGTTCGGACGAAAGTTTAATCGTGGTTGGAAAAGTTGCATCATCCCTAAATTATAACTCTGTATACTTATTAAAAACGGATTCATTGGGTATTGTACCGTGCAATCAGAATACGACTTTTCCAGCGAACAACTCCTATTCAATTACAACAAGTATTCCAACCTTGATCGTTATTCCTGGACTATTCTCCTCAAACAGCATACTGCTTTCCGTTCAGAGAGGGTGTGATATTCAAGATGGGTGTACTTTGAATCAATATGACAGCAATGATTACCACCTGCTTGAACTAGATGTTTTCCCCATTCCTGTTACGGATAGGTCAATCTGCCGGATCAAACATAATTTTGACGGATATCCATCTTTTCTGTGGGTAGTTTGCAACTCATTGGGCATGGAAGTGCGGGTAGAATCTATATCCACTAGCGAATTTTACTTTATGAAAGAGAACTTATCCTCCGGAATGTACTTCTATAGCCTGCTTCAAAATGACAGGGTATTATGCCATGGTAAAATAATAGTCCGCTAGGAATTTCGGATGGCATAAAGGAAGGAAGAATCTTATCGTGAAGTCAACTGTTATTCTGTTACTTTTACGTTCATGATCCGCCCTTGCTTTTTCATTGCAATAATTGTGTTTCTCAGCTCATTCTTATCCGCCCAAAAGGTCGTTCCCGCTAAGGACCCGGTTCAACTGGATATTCCAGGAAAGGAAGTGCCTTATAGCAAAAAGCTGATTGTTCCTTCTAAAAATATCATTGAAAAGCCTTATTCCAATGTAAATCCTGCAGGTATACCCGAGGAATTTCCGGCCGGAGATCCTATCATACAGAATATTCCTGTCCCGCAAAAACTTGTGGTAAGAAAAAAATATCATTTCTCCGCTCCGCCACATATAACACCATCGGGTGACTGGAAGTTCAATGACGGACATGTCAGGAATATCACTACGATGGATGTGGAACAGGGTTTTCACTCACCCAATGCAGGACAACTATGCATCGATCAGGATGCGAATATCTGGGCAACAAGCGGTGGAATGGGTCTGAATATTTACGACGGCAAGAACCATTACAACTTTACATCTAAGGGTTCCCCTCTTGAGAATTATCTTGATCTTCTGGCGATGGATAGCCTTGGAAATGTCTGGATCTCCGGTGTCGGGCGACTATACGTCTATAATGGAAAATATTTTACAGAATATCTTTTCACCGGAGATCTAAAAAATACAGGCCTTCTGAGATTGTTCATGGACAGAAAGGGAATATTGTGGATTGGAACTCAGCAGGATGTATGGATCAAACACGATGGTGAAGATTTTTACTTATACAACTGGAAACGCCCGGCAGCTCCGCTCCATATGCCATTTATCACAGATTCACCTTCCGGCGCATACTGGATGACCAGCGATACAGGTATCGTCAGCTTTGACATGAAGCCGGATGGATCCGGATTACTTAAAGCTTACAGAACAGAGAGTTGTTTCGTTCATTCACAGATAAGGGAGATGCGGTCCGACAAGAAAGGCACCCTATGGATAAACTCCAGCGAGGGGCTCATCCGTTTCGATGGCCGTACGTTTTCCCGGTACGGGGTCTCACAAGGAATGCATTCTGCGAATGTTGCATCAATTTATATTGACCCGCAAGACAGGGTGTGGACAGGCACTGCCTGGAATGGTGTGAGTATGTATGACGGAATACACTTTTATCGTTTTGATGCTATGGAAGGTTATGCTTCTACACGCCCCGTACATAGTCTCGTCGGTGATTCGAAGGGGAATATCTGGACATCCGCCTTCGGTGACGGTCTCTACAGGATTAACCAACGTCCGTTCTCAAATTATAGCACATCGCAAAAGATACCCGGCAATACGGTAACAAGCATATTATGCGTCGGGAGCGACAGCATTTGGGTTGGGACCAACAATAGTAAGCTGGTTTGCATAACCTCCGGCGAACAACGCCTTTATGAACCCTCAAATGGCTTTCCGGACGGCTCCGTCCGCGCGCTGATGCGGGACAGCAAAGGAAATGTATGGATCGGGTATTGGTCGGGCGGAGCAATAAAATATGACGGTAAGAATTTTCATCACTATACGTTCGGCAACAACGCTATCGTTGCATTCTGCGAAGACAGGTCAGGAAATATCTGGATCGGAACATCAGGGGATGGCGTGTATTGCCTGGAAGGGAACAAACTCAGGCACTTCTCCGAAAAGGAAGGACTTCCCGGACGCAGTTGTCGTCGCATCTTTATGGATCATGAAGGAAGCGTCTGGTTCAATTTATACGGAGCAGGGGTAATAAAATTCGAAAAGGGGAAATTCTTTTTGCTGTCGACCGGGACCGGGCTTACCTCAAAAAATATCAGCGCGATATATGAAGACAGCAAACACAACATGTGGTTCGGAACAATTGATAATGGACTCAGCATGTATGCCGAAAATAAATTCACGCATTATACAACCGAAAACGGATTACCGAACGATAAGATATGGGGGATCGTTGAAGATCAAAAAGGTAAAGTATGGTTTACTACCGAAAAAGGAATTTCATGCGGAGATTGGAAGGATGGAAAATTAATGTTTCAGAATTTTGCATGGAATGACGGAGTGCATGGACTCGAATATTACAACAACTCGATCGCAGCGGGAACAGACGGTAAACTTTATTTTGGAAGCGGCAAAGGAATGGTCGTTTATGATTCAAAGATGGAAAATGCCGAAGATCCGGCGCCGGTCATCAAGATCAATGCTGTCCTTCTACGAAACAACCAAATAGCCTGGAATCATCCCCGCTTTGTAAATGGATTTGATTCACTGTGGTTCAGCCCTGATTCATTTCTGGTCGCGGGTATGACGATCTCCGATCCTGTCGCGAGCCGTGGGATCACTTATGACAACGTAAGTTATTTTTATAATCTTCCTCTCGGGCTAACGCTTCCCTGGAACGAGAACCAGATAAGTTTTTCATTTATTGGCAACGATTGGGGTGACGAGCATACCGTCATGTACACCTACATGCTGGACGGCTTTGATGAGAATTGGTGCGCGCCGGTGAAGAAGTCGGATGTAGAGTATCTGAACCTTGGTCATGGCGATTATATTTTCAGGGTGAAGGCCTTGAATCGTTACGGAAAAGAAAGCGATGAAGCGATGTTTTCATTTACGATCATGCCTCCATGGTGGAAGACCTGGTGGTGTTATTCCATAGAGTTTCTCCTGGGCGTTGCTTTGATCCGGCAATTTGTCCGTTTCAGGGAACAAGCGCTTAAGAGAAGGAATGTAAAGCTTGAAGAGACGGTCTCCCTGCGCACATCCGAGCTAACGAATCAAAAATCACTTGTCGAGACAAAGAACAAAGAGATCCTCGACAGCATTAATTATGCGCAACGGATCCAGCAGGCCATTCTTCATCCTGAGAAAGAGATCCGCAATGCATTTGCTGATGCATTTGTAATTTTCAGACCTAAAGATATTGTCAGCGGTGATTTTTACTGGTTCGCAGAAAGTAAGTATAACAAGATCCTCGCTGTTGCAGATTGTACAGGGCATGGAGTACCGGGTGGTTTTATGAGTATGCTTGGCTATGAGATCCTCCAGGACGTACTCTTACAGGAGGCTGTATCAACCACCTCCGAAGCGCTGAGCGAGCTGGATAAGCGCGTGACGAACACCCTTAACAAAAGCAGCAAGCAGCACCGCGACGGGATGGACATGGTTTTGTGCGCATTTTCCAACACGGGCAACAAACTCCAATATTCAGGCGCGAACCGTCCGCTGATCCATATTTCAGAAGGCGAGATGAATGAATACAAACCCGATAAGCACACCATTGGCGGGGCCATTGACGATGTAGAAAAAAAATTCAGGAATATCGAGATCGAAACGAAGAAAGGAGATATTTTTTATTTATTCACAGATGGTTTCGCTGATCAGTTCGGCGGTCCGAAAGGAAAGAAATTCAAATACAAAAATCTTACCACACTTTTGAAAGCCGTTTCGTCTCTCCCGTTCGATCAGCAAAAGCAAAGACTGGAAGCTTCCTTTCATGAATGGCAAGGAGATCTGGAGCAGTTGGATGATGTATGCATGATAGGCGTCAAACTTTGACGGGATCCGAAAGAATTATTCCACAACATGCATTATTCTGACCGTTGCGCCATTTTGCAGTTCGGCTATCAGCAAATAAATTCCCGGTTTACATTCATGCCCAATGAGGTCTGTTTCATTCGCACTATTCAGTGACAGGTGATCGACCGAACGAACCTTCCGTCCCTGCATATCGAATATGCCAAGTGATAATCCCTGGTTCGTTTCCAGGCCTTCAATTTTCAACTTGAACCCGTGTTTATCCGGGTTAGGAAATGCCATCAGCGAAAAAACCGTTTTCCCCTCTTCAATTCCGAATGGCTGTCCGGTACAACCATTTATTGTGTTCATAGCAATATTAGTCTGGGTATACGTCGTGGTCGAAGTCGGGGTCATAGTGGAAGAGCTTATCGTACCAGAAGTTGTTAGCGGCAGGCTGCTTAGTGTAAAAGTCTGTTGATAAGGATCGCATATTCCAGATGCATTAGAGTCAACTTTCACAACAACATTATCCATACTGAACAGAGGAATATGCTTGCTCCAAAGAGTGCCGGTTCCGACTGTATAATAGCCCGCTCCGGGGATTCTGTTGAATTTAGTGAACCATGAACTTGATCCATTGATCAATCCATATGAACGTGTGAGTAAGGTATCAAGATTGGAATCAAATTTCACGAATAGAAGATTCCCTCCGCAGTTCGACCATAGCATGGTCTTTCCAAGCACCATAAATTGACCTTCTACCCCTGTCTCAACGACATCGTATAAATAATCATGATAGACAGCAGAGAGAACTTTGCTCGAGATCACCCCGCCATTATTATCGATCTTGAAAACAGCTGCATCGAAATAGGTTCCTAAACGGCTGGTCCCTGTAACCATAAATGATCCATCGGTACTGGATTGCGCCAGGGACGATCCGGTAAGCGCAACGCCCGTACTTCTATAAATATTTCCCCAAACAATTACGCCGAGTTTGGAGATCTTGAATAACATCATTCCTCCGCCTGAACCTGATGTACAGCCTGCAATGGCCAGGTTTCCATCGCCTGTTAAGATCATGCGTTCAGGAAAATAAGCAGCAGGTGCAGGGCTGAAAGCAAACGTTTGGCTCCATATTACAGTGGCGGTGCTGTTGGTTTTCATAACGATCGGCATGATCGCACCCTTTCCAAGAAAGTATAATTCGCCGTTGACATCTTCAATGACATCATGGAACACGTATATATTGGAAAATTTTTTTACCCATAAGATCGAACCGGAAGTGGTAAGTTTAACCACAATCCCTCCTCCCCCATCACCTGTAACGGCAAGAAAATTATTATCGGATGTCTGGATGAGTTTTCCAATGGTAGAAGAGCCGTTGCAGTCAAGAACAAAACTCCAGTCGGGATTACCCCAGGAATTGATCTTTGCAAAATAGAGTTTATACCCATTAATCGTTGAGGATTGCCCCATACAGATCACGTTATCGAAGTTATCCCTCACTCCGCAAGTGGGTTGGAACTGGTCTCCATTAGTCAGGCCACTGGAAAAAACACCGGTAGTCTGTCCAAATTGCATTAAACTTAACAGGAGGGCAAAAGAAAAAAACGCTGACTTTTTCATCGTTGATGTTTTAAAGAACTGATGATAAGACCCTGTAGGAACGGTTTAGGTTGCACCTTTATATAAACACATGGAAGAAGGTCGACAAAAAAACAAAACCCCCAATCTTTCGAAAGGGGGTTCTGAAGTGCGGCAACAACATACTCTCCCAGGCTTTAGACCAAGTACCATCTGCTCGACGGGGCTTAACTTCTCTGTTCGGAATGGGAAGAGGTGGACACCCGTGATATAGTCGCCATAATCTTAAATAAGATTTTGACAATCGGAGAAAATATAAAGGAATAGAATTGAACTCTTGATAGAAAGCTAACGGGTAATTAGTATTACTTGGCTTTGACATTGCTGTCTTTACACCTGTAACCTATCAACGTAATAGTCTTTTACGACCCGTATAAAGAAGTCTCATCTTGAGGTGAGTTTCGCACTTAGATGCTTTCAGCGCTTATCTCATCCATACATAGCTACCCTGCGATGCCACTGGCGTGACAACAGGTCCACTAGAGGTATGTCCGACTCGGTCCTCTCGTACTAGAGTCAGGTCCACTCAAACTTCTAACGCCCACAACAGATAGGGACCGAACTGTCTCACGACGTTCTGAACCCAGCTCGCGTGCCACTTTAATAGGCGAACAGCCTAACCCTTGGGACCTTCTCCAGCCCCAGGATGTGACGAGCCGACATCGAGGTGC
>Ga0247727_10001189_pt1 | contig 63372 bp, 59 predicted proteins | sample WisWelCaveWW1625_FD_202498 | JGI IMG/M metagenome (GOLD analysis project Ga0247727, IMG submission 202498) | Biofilm microbial communities from Wishing Well Cave, Virginia, United States - WW16-25 | ecosystem: Environmental > Aquatic > Deep subsurface > Groundwater > Cave microbial mat | place...
AGCGGTGGTGCCGGAGCTCGGCCGCACGGTCGGGGAGGAGCTGCTCGCCGTGCACCGGTCGTACCTCCCGGTGCTGCGCGGGCTGGTTCCGGGCGGGGCGCTGTACGGCCTTGCGCACATCACCGGCGGCGGCTTCACCGACAACATCCCGCGCATCCTGCCGAAGGGGGTGTCGGCGCGCATCGACCTCGGGGCCTGGCCGGTGCCGCCGGTGTTCCGCTATCTCAGGCGCGAGGGGCGGGTGGCCGACGACGAGATGCTGCGCACCTTCAACATGGGGATCGGGATGGTGCTGGTGGTGCCGGCGCACCGCGAGGCGGACGTGACCGGACACCTCGACGCCATGCGCGAGCAGCACTGGCGCATCGGCGAGATCATCCCGGGGAACCGCAAGGTGGTGTTCGCGCGCGATGCCGCGGTCCCGCCGGACTGGACGGCCGCCGCCGCGCCGTGAGCCGGCAGCGAACGTAGGGGACGCCCGATGGGTCTGTACGCCTCGTTCCTGGGCGGGATGTCGTACCTGTTCGTCGCCAGCGCCGTCGTACTCCTGTCGATGGGCCTGTTCCATCTCCGGCGGAGCCACCGGCGCAAGGCGGCGATCTACCTGGCGCTCGCCGTCCTGGCCGGTCTGGTGGCCGCCGGCTTCCATTTCTTCCGCGGGCTGATGTCGTCGTGAGCGCCGCCGGCCGCGCGTCATCGTCGCCCAACCGCATCGGCGTGCTGATCTCCGGCCGCGGTTCCAACCTGGTGGCCATCCTCGACCACATCGAGCGCGGCGATCTCGACGCGCAGGTGGCCGTCGTCGTGTGCAACGAGCCGGCCGCCGCCGGGGCCGGGGCGGCGCGGGCGCGCGGCGTCGAGGTGGTCATCGTCGACCACCGCGCCGGCCCCTCGCGCGAGGAACACGACCGCCGCATGGCGGCCGCGCTCGAGAGCCGCGCGGTCGGCCTGATCTGTCTGGCCGGCTACATGCGCCTGCTGTCGCCCTGGTTCGTGCGGCGCTTCGCCGGGCGCATCCTCAACATCCATCCGTCGCTCCTGCCCGCCTTCCCGGGTGTCGGAGCGCAGCAAGCCGCCCTCGAGGCCGGGGTGCGCTGGAGCGGCTGCACGGTGCACTTCGTCGACGAGGGACTCGACTCGGGGCCGATCGTCGCGCAGCAGCCGGTCCCCGTGGAGGAGGAGGACACGCCCGCGAGCCTCGCGGCGCGCATCCTCGAAGCGGAGCACCGCCTCTACAGCCGCGCCATCGCGCTGTTCTTCTCCGGCCGGCTGCGGATCGATGGGCGCCGCGTGATCGGCGCCGGCGACCCGCCGCGCGGCTGAGGGGCGACGGCCTCCACCTTCGTGGAATCAGTTCCTGCCTTGACCGACAAAGCAGTGCTGCAATCGCCCGGTCTCGAGAGCGGCGCAAGGCCGCAGTCGGGCGGGCGCTGGTGTGAGCGCAACGGATGAGGGGCTGCGGAGGTCGAGGCGCATCCAGAGGACCCGGGTGAGGCGCGTGGGCTTGAAGTAGCCTGTCCAACGCGATCAGCGGCTTGACAGCATTCCATGTACGGCGTATAGGAAACCCGCTCCCGGAGATGCCAGCAATGGGCCTGAGAAAACGCACCACGATCGCACTCATGGCAGGGTTGGTGTGTTCCAGCGATGTACGAGGGAACCCAGTTGAATTCGAGGGGCACCACTATCAGCTGACTTCGGCAGAGATGAGTTGGCAGGATGCGGAAGCGGAGGCTGTCGCGCTTGGAGGACACCTGGTTAGCATCAATAGGTACGAAGAGCACGTGTTCGTGATGAACGCGTTTATTGTTGGAGCGCTGCAGGAAAGACCGGTCTGGATTGGGCTGAGCGATCAAGCGGTTGAAGGGATCTTCGAGTGGAGCTCCCAGGAGCCGGTGGAATTCGCGTTCTGGGCGGAGGGTGAGCCGAACAACGTCCCGCCGTTTGGCGAAGACTATGTGGCGATGAACTGGGAGTGGGCCGCATACGATGAGGAAGTCATACCCGGAGACTGGAATGACACACCTCTGGAGGGGACGCCGCATCTGCCTGAGGCGTTCGACCCCAAAGCCGACGGGCCGTACTTCGGAATCATTGAGATCGATCTGTGTGCGGGCGAGGTCCCCGTCATCCCGCAGAATATTGTCGATGGACACGGCTGCTCTGAGAGGACCGCGTACTCCCCACTTGCGTGCTGGGAGGACGAGGATCAACCGTCGAATGCCTTCGATTTGTCATGCACCAACGGGGAGTTTCTCTTACGCTACAATTCTGCCGCCGGTGTGTGTGGCATGACGGGCGGTCTCGAAGTAGGCAGGTGCAGCTTTCGCTATGGCAGAAACCGTGCTGAGATCTTTGCGCCCGGTGACCCCGGTCCTGATATGAAGTACGACTGTTTCGATAGGTCACATTGGCTTAACCGCGAACCGCTCCCATGCGAAGATTGTGTTGGGCGGTTGTGTGGCGAAGTGGCGGGCGACCAGCGATGCGAAGGCTGGCAAGATTACAACGACTACGAGTATGTTCCCGACTCGGGACGCCCAGCGTCGAAACGAGAGATGGTGGGACCGTGGTGCAGTCCGTTCGAGGCGACAGTTGAGATAGACAACGGCAAATGCCCGCCCCCACCCGCGAATCCGATGGCGCTCTGTCCGGCACCGGGTGTGTCTTGTCAACCCCCCCGGAATCCGACTTTGCCACGGGTCGATGCACTTGGGGGCATTTCAGAGATGGTCGCCGATCCGTTCGACTCGTGTGACACGGACTTCGATGGAGACTGTGACCAGGTTGATTTTGACCTGCTGGGCGCGTCGGTCGATCACTGCCTTGGGGAAACGGAATACTACTTCTTGTCAGACCGGGACAGAGATAACTGTGTGACACGAGCCGAGGTACAGGTAGCGTATCCGGCGCTGGATTTCGACGGTGATGGGGTTGTGAATGTTCTCGATAACTGCCCGTCCGCGTCGGATCCGCTGCTCGTGGACGCCGACCTGGACGGGCACGGAGACGCCTGCGATTGTGCGCCCCTGGACCTCCTCGCCTTCGGCATGCCTCGCGAGATCCGAGATGTTCGGATGGATGGGAACCTGGTACTGTGGCGATCCGATGCTGCCCACTCAGGACCGGTCACGACTTACGAGATTCTCAGGGGCTCGATCCATCAGCTTCCCGTCGGAACCGGTGTGGACGAAGTGTGCGGTTTCACGGTGAGCACGCACCTCGTTGATGACGAGTTCCCCGCCGTTGGAACAGGCTTCTATTATCTGCTCCGTGGGAGCAACTCTTGCGCCACGGGAACCTTCGGGACGACCTCTCTGGGAGACGAGCGCCTTACGGCGGCATGCTCCGCACCCGCGGGGTTGAGTTCTGCCGTGCCTCGGAGAGGGGATCGGCGAGCAGGAGATGCATCGGCTACACCGGCCGAACCGTACGAGAATCCAGCGATTCACTGACGTCCCACCTCTGGAGCGCGGCTTGCTCGGGCGGCGGAGCGTCATGCTGGCCAATTGATTGGATCCGCAGCCAGGCTGGGCCGCTCTGGAAACACAGGTCGAGTCGTGCCGCCCGTCGCGGCTCCACAGGATGGTTTCCTGTGTGGCCCGGATCAGCGCCTCTTCCGCCTTGCTGCCTATCCCCGCCGGTGACATCATCAGAAGATCCTGATGTCAGGCGGCGATGCGCCCGGCCGCACCGGGTCATCGTAACGGATCTAAGCGCTGGTATCGGAGTGTCTGAGATTGTCCGACTCGGGGCCACCGCGCGCCGCTGAGTCGCCGCGCGGTCGGCGGCGCCCGATCGCGGACGGTCACCGTCCGCGGGCGGACGCGCGGCCCTTGGCGCGCCCGTGCTCCGGCGCGCCGCATCCCCGGGCATGTCCCTTGCTGTGGCCGGTGCGCCGCCGCCGGGATGCGCCGTGTCGCGGCCGGGCCCTCGCGCCCCGGAGGCATGCCACCGCCATGAGCCACGACTATCCCGTCGAGCCGCCGCCGCTGGCCGAGGCCGAGGCCGGCGCGCGCAGCATGAAAGAGATGCCGGCCGACGTGTTGCGGCCGCGCGAGAAGCTGGCGCGCTTCGGGGTGCGCGGGCTGGGCCATGCCGAGCTCCTGGCGATCCTCCTCGGCAGCGGCATCAGGGGGCGCAACGTGCTCAAGGTCGCCGAGGCGGTGGTGTCGCGCTACGGGGCGCAGGGCTTGCAGGCGCTGAGCCTCGACGAATGGGCCGCCAACCCGGGGATCGGGCGGGCGCGCGCCTGCCAGATGATCGCGGCGCTCGAGCTCGGGCGGCGGCTGCTTGCGCCGCCAGCGGAGGAGCCGCGCGTCGGATCGCCCGCCGAGGCGTACGCCCTCGTGCGTGACCTCAAGGGGGCGCGCAAGGAGCACCTGGTGGCGCTCTACCTCGACGCCCAGAACCGGCTCATCCTCAAGGAGACCGTGTCGATCGGCAGCCTCAACACCACCCGCACCCACCCGCGCGAGGTGCTGCAGCCGGCGGTCGTGCACTCGGCCCTGGCGTTCGTGCTCATCCACAACCACCCGAGCGGCTCGCTCGACCCGAGCCGCGACGACGTCGAGTTCACCCGGGCGATGCAGCGGGCCGGGGAGCTGATGGGCGTGAGCCTGTACGACCACATCATCGTCAGCCGGCGCGGCTACGTCAGCCTGAAGGAGCGGGGGTTGATGTAGCATGGAACTTCTCTTGAGGGGGCGCATGACAACGAAGCGAACCCGCGCCGGGGCGGGCGCCAGCCGGTCGAAGCACCGTTTCCCGCCGGCGCGCGAGCAGATCGAGTACCTGCGCAAGGGCGCGGTCGACATCATCCGCGAGGAGGATCTGCTCGCCAAGCTCGAGCGATCGATCGCAACCGGCCGCCCGCTCACCGTCAAGGTCGGCTTCGACCCCTCCGCACCCGACCTGCACCTCGGCCACACCGTCGTCATAAGGAAGATGAAGCACTTCCAGGACCTGGGGCACCGGGTCGTGTTCCTGATCGGCGACTTCACCGGGATGATCGGCGACCCGACCGGCCAGTCGAAAACGCGGCCGGTCCTAACCCGCGATCAGGTGCGCGCCAACGCCGAGACCTACAAGCGGCAGGTGTTCAAGATCCTCCACCCGAAGAAGACGGTCGTCGGGTTCAACAGCCGCTGGCTCGGCACGATGGGGGCCGCCGGCTTCATCGCCCTGGCGTCGAAGTACACCGTGGCCCGCCTCCTCGAACGCGACGACTTCGCGCGCCGCTACAGGGGCAACCAGCCGATAGGGCTGCACGAGCTCCTGTACCCGCTGGCGCAGGGGTACGACTCGGTGGCGCTCAAGGCCGACGTCGAGATGGGCGGCACCGACCAGACCTTCAACCTCCTGGTGGGGCGCGAGCTGATGCGCGAGTACGGGCTCGAACCTCAGGTCGTGCTGACCATGCCGCTCCTCGAGGGGCTGGACGGCGTCGAGAAGATGTCGAAGTCGCTCGGCAACTACATCGGCATCAACGAGCCGCCGCGCGAGATCTTCGGCAAGGCGATGTCGATCACCGACGACCTGATGTGGCGCTACTACACCCTGTGCACCGACCTGGCGGCGGCGGAGATCGACGCGCTGCGGCGGCGGGTGGCCGACGGCTCATTGCACCCGAAGCAGGCCAAGGTCGATCTCGCGCGCCGGATCGTCGCCGACTACCATGGCGCGGCGGCGGCCGCCGAGGCGGCCGCCGAGTTCGAGCGCATCTTCGCCCGCCGCGAGAACCCGGACGAGGTGCGCGAGGTCGTCGTGCCGCGGGCGGCGGATCCGATCTGGATCCCGAAACTCATGGTGACCGCGGGGCTGGCGAAGTCGAACGGCGAGGCCCGCCGACTCATCGAGCAGGGCGGGGTCAGCATCGACGGCGAGCGCGTCGCCGACCCGGCCGCGACCCTGCCGGCGGCGGCGCCGGCCGCGCATCTCATCAAGGTCGGCAAGCGGCACTTCGTGCGGGTCGTCTTCTCGTAACCGGCCGGAGGACCGCGCCGCCGCCGGGCATCGCCGGCGGGCGGCGTTCTACTCCGGGGCGCGCGGCGGGCCGGCGACCAGGGCGCGGACTTCGTCCTGGGTGAGGCCGGTCAGGGCGGCGAGGCGCGCGACCGTCCAGTCGCGGTGCTGCGCGACGAAGGCCTCGACCTCGTCGCGCGACGGCTGCGCATCGACGTAGAAAAGACGATCCATGAGCGCGGTGATCTCGCGGCGCTGGGCCTCCGGGTCCTTGCGCCCGGCGGCGAGATCGAGGATGACCGTCGTGCTTCCCGCGCGCGCGAAGGCGGCCGTGGTCTGCGCCGCCGCCGGGTTGCCGAGCGCCGGCGCCGGGATGGCGGTGGCGCGCAGGTCGCGCACTTCGCCCTCGCTGCGGTAAATGGTCAGCGCGACGCGGCGGCCGCCCTCGCTCGTGACCCGATTGAGGAAGACTATCTCCATGCGATGGAAGAGCACCGGCGACCCCTCGCGGCCGTACCCCATACCGACCAGCGCCAGGACATTCGGCTCGACGGAGTGGGCCGCCGAGTGGAGGTCGATCCGGAGTCGCAGCGTCCGCCCTTCGTAGGCGTCGCGGATGTCGCGCGCCACCTCGCGGCTCACGGCGAAGACGGGCGGGGGAGGCCAGGCGGCCAGCAGCGCCGCCATGGCGAGGGCCGCCGCGCCGCCCGCGGCCGCCGCTCGGCCGGCGGCGGCGCGATTCGCCGTGCGCGGCCGCGGGGCGCGGCGCACGGCGGCTACCGGCGCTCCGCTGTCCCGCTGTCGCGGGCGCGGCGGTACTTGATGGTCATGCCGGCCTCGTCACGGCCGTCCGCTCCGGGCACCCAGAATGTCAGGGTGCGCTGCTCCGGCCCCTTCCACTGCAGCACCTCGCGCATCGGCATCGTCCCGCCGCGACCGTTGGGGACGTCGAACCGGAAGGTGAGGGTGTCGGCCGCGGCGTCGTAGTCCCCTTCGTGCACCTCGAGAGTGGTGTCGGCGGTGTCGACCCAGGCGGCGACGTACTTCTTCCGGTCCGGGTCGTAACCCAGGATCCCGTGGCCGGCGAACGGCTCCTTCTTCGAGGCGCCAAGGTAGTCGGTGACCAGGAAATAGCCGCCACAGCAGATCGTGTCGGTCTCGCGCCCCTTCGAGGACGACGAGCCGCCGCCGGGTTGCAGGCGGTTCTGCGCCTGCGCGCTCCAGTCGCCGGCGTCGCGCAGGACGAGGGCGTGCTCGGGGCTCGGCGGGGCGGGCAACGGCAGCAGCTGCGGGCGCGGCGCCCCCTCCGCGCGGCGGCGGTAGATGATGCTGACCGCCGCCGCGTCGGTCGGGCCGGCGCCGGGGACGTACATCGTGAAGGTGCGCGTGTCGTCGTCCGTGAAGACGGTCTCCTCGTGCCAGCGCACCGGCTTGCCGCTCGAGTTCACGGTCTCGACCCACAAGGTCAGGGTCCGCGAGGCGGCGTCCCAGGTCCCCTCCGAGAGCCAGAACGCCGGCGAGGTGGTGTCGGCCCAGACCCGGCGGAAGCGACCCGCGGCGGAGTTCCAGGCGAGGATGGCGTGTCCCTGGAACGGCCGGTCCTCGACCTGGCTGCGGAAATCGCTCGTCACCCAGGCGCCGCCCTCGCCGAGCGTGTTCACCTCGATGCCATTGAGGACCAGCGGCGGCGAGTCGTCCGGGGCGGCGATCTGCATCGTCGCGTTCCAGACGCCCAGGAAGCTCCTGAGCACGACGGCGCCCGGATCCGGCGCCGCGGCGGCCGCGGTCTTCGGCGCCGGGGCTGCGGCCATGACGGCGCCGGCCAGCACGGCGGCGCCGGCAAGCATGGCGGCGCCGGCAAGCATGGCGGCGCCGGCCGGAACGAGCGCGGCGGGGACGAAAACGGCGGCGTGACGGGCGAGGTGTCGGCGCGGCATCGGGGTCTCTCCAGCCCGCCGGGTGGCGGGAGGCGTGACTGTACAACGACGCCGCGCCGCGGCCAACCCCGCGCCCGCGGCCAGCCCCCGACGGCCGCCGCCGGATCGGTGCTGTAGAATACCGGCCCTATGAACCGCCCCGGCGTGACGCTGTGCCTCCTGGCGTTCGTGCTCGTCGCGGCGCCGCCGCCGGCGCGCTCCGCCGCCAACCACCTCGATGGGCAGCTGAGCCCCTATCTCCTCGAGCACGCCGACAACCCGGTGGACTGGCATCCGTGGGGCGACGCGGCGCTCGCCCGGGCGCAGCGCGAGTTGAAGCCGATCTTCCTGTCGATCGGCTACTCCTCCTGCCACTGGTGCCACGTCATGGAGCGCGAATCGTTCTCGGACCCCGAAGTGGCCCGCCTCCTGAACGAGGGGTTCGTCAGCATCAAGGTCGATCGGGAGGAGCGCCCCGACCTCGACGACATCTACATGGATGCCGTGGTGGTGACGACCGGCGGTGGCGGCTGGCCGATGTCGCTCTTCCTGACCCCCGACCTCAAACCGTTCCAGGCCGGCACCTACCACCCGCGCGACCGTTTCCTGGCCCTTATACGGCAGGTGCGATCGGCGTGGCTCGAGCGGCGCCCGGAGGTCGTGGCGGCGGCCGAGTCGATCCGCCGGGCGATGGCCCATATGCAGACGGCGCCCGGCGGCGACCGCGGCGACGACCCGGAGATCGATCTGCTGGGGCCGGCGGTGGCGGCGCTGGCGGCGACGTACGATCCCGACCACGGCGGCTTCGGTCGCGCGCCGAAGTTCCCGCCGCACGGCGCCCTGGCGCTCCTGCTGCGCGCCCATCGCGAGCGCGGCGACGCCCGGGCGCTCGAAATGGCGGTCGCGACGCTCGACGCGATGGCGCGCGGCGGCCTGTACGACCAGATCGGCGGCGGATTCCATCGCTATGCCACCGACGCGGCCTGGCGGCTGCCGCACTTCGAGAAGATGCTGTACGACAACGCGCTGCTGGTGCCGCTCTACCTCCTGGCGTGGAAGCAGAGCGGTCGGGCCGAGTTCCGCCTGGTCGCCGAGGAGACGCTCGAGTGGATGCAGCGCGAGATGACCGGGCCGTCGGGCGGGTACTGCGCTGCGCTCGACGCCGACAGCGGCGGCGAGGAGGGCGGGCACTACACCTGGACGATCGACCAGATGCGCGCCGCCGTGGGCGCCGCCGACGCCGGGGCGATCATCGAATACCTCGGCGCGACGGTGCCGGGCGACCTGCCGGGGGGGCGCAACGTCCTGCACGTCACCCTGGGCGACGCGCGCTTCGCGACGCGCCGCGACCTGCCGCTTGCGGCCTGGCGGACCACTTTCGATCGGGCGCGCGCCCGGATGCTCGCGGCGCGGCAGGCGCGGCCGCGGCCGCGCCGCGACGACACCATCCTGACCGCCTGGAACGGCCTGGCGATCTCCGCCTTCGCGGTCGGTCACCGCGCCACGGGACGGCCGGAGTATCTGCGAGCGGCGCAGGCCGCGGCGACCTTCGCCCTCGAGAACCTGCGCGACCGGGACGGCGCGACGCGGGTGGCGTGGCGCGCCGGCCGCTCGGGCGGCCCCGGCTATCTCGACGACAACGCCCTGCTGATGCGCGGCCTCCTCGACCTCAATGCCGCCGACGGCAACGGCGCCTGGGTGGAGGCGGCGATGGCGCTGGCTCGCGACGCCGACCGCTTCGCGGACGAGAGCGGCGGCTGGTACTTCGCCCCGGGGCGCGACGACCTCATCGTCCGGCCGCTCAGCCTTGACGACGACGCCCTGCCGTCGGGGAACGCGGTGATGGTCGAGAACCTGGCGCGGCTGTCCGTGCTGCGTGGCGATGCCGGCCTGCTGCGGGCGGCGATGCGCACGGTCGACCGCGCCTCCGGCCTCATGAGCACCCAGCCGGCGTCGTATCCCTACATGATTCTGGCGCGCGACACGGCGCGGGCAGCGGCGATGGCGGCGCCGCCCACGCCGGCCGCGGCGCCGCCGCCGGCCGCCGCCGGGCTCCTCGGCACCGAGGCTTTCGCCGCCGCCGCGGGCGCGAAGCCGGACCCGGCCGCCGGCGCCGCGACCCCGCGTCCGGTCGCGGGCACCGTGGTCGGCCGCGCCAACAAGGAGCGCGTCGTCGCGTCGTCGTGGCTCGAGCCGGCCGAGCCGGTCCGGCCCGGGGCCGCGGCCACCACGGCGGTGCGGCTGGTCATCAAGCCCGGGTGGCACATCAACTCGTCGCGGCCGTCGCTCGACTACCTCATCGCGACGAGCGTGCAGGTGACCGACGCCGGCGGCGCCACGGTCGAGGGGATCGACTACCCCGAAGGGCACCTGGTGAGGCTCGCCTTCGCCGACGAGAGCCTGTCGGTGTACGAGGGCGAGGTCGTGATCCGCCCGCGGCTGCGCACGGCGCGCGCGACCGCCGAGGGCGCCATCGCGGTCGTCGCCCGGCTGACCTACCAGGCGTGCAGCGACAAGGCCTGCCTGCCGCCCGAGACGATCGAGTTCAAGACGACGCTGCACGTCGCCGGGCCGCCGGCCGACGCCGAGGCGCCGATCACCGCGCCCGCCGCCGGCCCGGCCGACGGCGGCGCCGGAGAGCCGGCGGCGGCCGGCGGCGCGGCCCGCGAGGCGCTGCGGGTCGCGGGGGAGGACCAGCTCACGGTGCTCATGCGCGAGCGCGGCCTGCTCTTCGTGCTCGGCGTCGTCTTCCTCAGCGGTCTCGCACTCTGCCTGACCCCGTGCGTCTACCCGATGATCCCGGTGACCCTCGGCTACTTCGGCAACCAGGCGGCCGGCGCCGGCTGGGGCCGGCGCGTGGCGCTGCCGTCGCTGTACGTCCTCGGGATGGCGATCACCTACTCGATCCTCGGTGTGATTGCCGGGCTGACCGGCGGCCTGTTCGGCGCGGCGCTGCAGAACCCCGTGGTCGTCGGGGCGCTGGTCCTGCTGTTCGTCGCCATGGCGCTGTGGATGTTCGGCGTGTACGAGCTGCGTCTTCCCGGGGCGCTCACGCGGCTCGGCGCCGGACGCGCCGGGGCGATCGGCGCCTTCGTCATGGGGCTGACGCTGGGCCTGGTGGCGGCGCCCTGCATCGGCCCCTTCATCGTGACCCTTCTGGCCTTCGTCGGCGCGTCGGCGAACCCGCTCCTCGGATTCTGGCTGTTCTTCGTCCTGGCGCTCGGGATGGGGCTGCCGTTCCTGGTCCTCGGGACCTTCTCGAGCATGCTGTCGAGCCTGCCGCGCTCGGGAGTCTGGCTGATCTACGCCAAGAAGGTCATGGGTGTCGGGCTGCTGGGCGTGGCGCTGTACTTCATGCAGGGCTTCCTGACGGACCGGGTCCTCGGGTGGTCGGCGATCCTGTTCGCCGCGGCCGCCGGGGTCTGGCTCGCCTGGATCGAGCCGACGCGCGTCAGGGCCGCGTGGTTCATGCCGCTCCGGGTGGTGGTCGGCGCCGTGGTCCTGGCGATCGGGCTGTGGCTGGCGCTGCCGCTCGTGCGCCACCGCGCCATGCCGGCATGGCAGGTCTACTCGCAGGAGGCGTTCGACCGGGCGCGGGCCGCGCGGCGGCCGATCCTGGTCGACTTCTTCGCCGTCTGGTGCGCCCCCTGCCGCGAGCTCGATCGCAACACCTACAGCGACGCCCGGGTCCTCGCCGCCCTCGATCGCTTCGCGCTTCTCAAGGCCGACCTGACGGACGAGGAGTCGTCGCTCGTGCAGGGGCTGCGCGAGCGCTACGACGTCTACGGCGTGCCCACCGTGATCTTCGTCGATGCCGCCGGGCGCGAGCATGCCGATCTCCGTCTCACCGGGTTCGAGCCTCCGGAGCCGTTCCTCGCACGGCTCGAGCGGGTGCCCTGAGGCGATGGGCGAGCGCCGTCCCGAACGCCTGGAATGCTCGCGCTGTGCGGCCGTGGCGCCGCCGGGACCCGCGCCGGCCACCCTCTGTCCGTGTGGCGCGCCGCTTTTGGCGCGCTACGATCTCGGCCGCCTGCGCGCCCTGGGGGCGGCGGCGCTCAGGGAGCGAATCGCGGGGCGCCCGCCCGACCTCTGGCGCTACAGGGAGGTCCTCCCCGATGTCGAGCCTGTGACCCTCGGGGAAGGGTGGACGCCCCTCCTGCCGGCGCCGCGCCTGGGTGCCGTGCTCGGGCTCGACGGCGTGTTCGTGAAGGACGAGGCGCAGAACCCGACCGGGTCGTTCAAGGCGCGCGGCATGGCGGTGGCGGTGTCGGTGGCGCGCGCCGCCGGAGTGCGGGTCGTGGCCGCGCCGTCGGCGGGCAACGCCGGCAGCGCCCTCGCGGCCTATGGAGCGCGCGCCGGCATCGCCGTGCGGCTCTTCCTGCCGGAGACCACGCCGCGGCCGTTTATCGCCGAGGCGCGGCGCCTCGGCGCCGGGGTCACGCTCGTGGCCGGTTCGATCGCCGACGCCGGGCGGGCCATGCGCGCGGCGCTCGGGCCGGCCGATGGCGGCGGGTGGTTCGACATGGCGACGCTGCGGGAGCCGTTCCGCATCGAGGGAAAGAAGACGATGGGATACGAGATCGTCGAGCAGCTCGGCGGCCGCCTGCCCGACGTCATCCTCTACCCGACCGGCGGCGGCACCGGCCTCATCGGCATGTGGAAGGCGTTCGAGGAGATGCAGGCGATCGGCTGGATAGGCCCGGAGCGGCCGCGCATGGTGAGCGTGCAGGCCACCGGGTGCGCCCCGATCGTGCGCGCGTTCAGCGAGGGGCGGGACAGCGCCGCGCCGTGGCCGGATCCGCAAACCGTCGCGTCGGGCCTGCGGGTGCCGCAGAGCCTGGGCGATTTCCTGATGCTGCGCGCGCTGCGCCGGAGCGGCGGCGGGGCGATCGCGGTCACCGACGAGGCCCTCGTGGCCGACGCCCGGGCGCTGTCGGCGCTCGAGGGGATCGACGCCTGTCCCGAGGGGGGCGCGTGCGTCGCGGCGCTCCGCCTGCTGGCGGCGTCGGGACAGGTGCGGCGCGACGAGACGATCGTCGTGTTCAACACCGGCACCGGCCTCAAGTACGATGCGTGAGAGCGGGCGGAGGGTGAGAGCGATGCGGACCGGGAATGCGCGGAGAGGGTGGCTCGCGGCGGCGGCCTCGGCGGCCGGGATGCTGGCGCTCATGACGCTGGCGGGTGGTGTCGTGGCCGGTGGCGGCGCGCAGCGGGCCGGGACGGAGGCCGACGCGCCGCCCGCGCCCGGGCCGCCTCCACGGGATACGCCGGCGCCGCCGCAACCGGCGCCGGACGCGCCGCCCGGGCCGCCGCCGGCGGCAGAGGGCATGGCACCCGCGGCGCCGGCGACCGCCGGCGCGCCCGCCGTGGCGCCGCCGCCGCGGATCATCCGGGTCGTCTGCACCGACCGGATCTGCGGCGGCTGCGACGGCAAGTGCCACCGCGACAGCGGCCACGTGGCCATCGACAAGAAGGGGCACTGCGCCTGCACGCCGACCGAGGGGAGCGACCTCGACCGGGCGACCCGCGACGCCCACGCCCGCAAGCCGCCGCAATGAGCCGCCGCGCGCCGCGTCGATCCGCCGCCCGAAGGCGCGCCGCCCGCCCCGATCGCCGGCGGCTGCGCGCCGCGGCGCGCCTTTTTCTCGCCGCGACCGGCGAGCGCGACCTGCGCCGCGACATGCGCCGCACCCCGGAGCGCGTGGCCGAGGCCTGGGCGACCGAGATCCTGTCGGGCTACGCCGCCGATCCGGCGCGGATTCTAGCGACCGGCTTCGCCTCGCGCGACCGCGGGATGGTGGTGGTCCGCGACATCCCGTTCGTCTCGGTCTGCGTGCACCACCTGCTGCCGTTCTACGGCGTGGCCCACGTCGGCTACGTGCCGGGGCGCCGCATCGTCGGGCTGTCGAAGATCACCCGGGTCGTCGATGCACTGTCGCGGCGGCTGCAGCTCCAGGAGCGCCTGACGCGCCAGGTGAACGAGGCCCTCGAGGCGGCGCTGGCGCCGGCCGGCACCGCCTGCCGGATGGAGGCCGAGCATCTCTGCATGACGATCCGCGGGGCGCGCAAGCAGGGCACGCGGGTCGTGACCACGGCGTGGGGCGGGGCGTTCGCGGGACGCCCGGCGCTGCGCGCCGAATTCCTGCGCCTGACGTCCCCCGCGGCGAGGACCCGATGATCGCGCGCCTGCCGTCGCCGGCCATCGTCGTGGTCGGGGTCCTGCTCGGGGCGCTGCCGGGCGCCGGCGGCGGCTCCGCAGCGCCCGCGAGGGCGGCGGCACCGGCCGCCGGTGCGGCGACGCCGTCGCCGGCCGCCCCATCCCCCGGGAGCGCGCCGGCCACCCCGGCCACGGTGTCGGCGGCGACGGCGAAAGCGGAGGGCGGCACAGCCGGGCGCGCGGTGCGCATCGGGCTCACCACCGACCCGGTGCGGGCGCGCATCACGGCCGAGGGCGGCGTCATCGTGCGCGACCCCGTGCGCAAGGCGCCGATCTGGAAGAAGGTGTTCTCCCCGGGCCTGACTTTCGTGGCCGAGGTCTCCGGCAGGGGACCGCTGGTCATCTACAGGGTGCAGGTGGCGTCGTTCGCGGCCAAGGAGGCGGCCGAGGAGAAGCGCGCCGCCCTCGAGACGCTGCTGGCGCCCGAGAAGGTGGTGCTGGCGTGGAATCCCGACCGGCGGGCCTGGCGCGTGCGCGCCGGCGAGTTCCGCTCGCGCGACGAGGCGGCCGCGCTGTCGCAGCGGCTCGCCGACGAGGGGTACCGCGAAACCTGGATCGTCGAGGAGGAGGCCGAGGCCGCCGGGCGCCGCCGCGTCCGCCTGGTCGACGATCGCTGGCGCGACTTCCTGACCGGTCACGACCGCGTCCTGGTCTCGGCCGCGAAGCCGGGCGCCTGGGTCAAGGTCGAGCAGGCCGCGTACCGCGGCGCCCTCGAGGTGCGGGTCGATCGCACCGGCCGGCTCCGGGTGATCAACGAGCTGCCTATGGAGGAGTACCTCCTGGGCGTGGTCCCGAACGAGATGGGTCCCGGCGTCTACCCGGAGCTCGAGGCCCTGAAGGCGCAGGCGGTGGCGGCGCGCACCTACATCGTCTCCAACCTCGGGCAGTTCTCCGAGAACGGCTTCGACGTCTGCGATTCGGCGCAATGCCAGGTCTACAAGGGCGCCGGCACCGAGCACCCGCTGACCAACCAGGCGGTCGAGGAGACCCGCGGGCTCGTGCTGATGTGGGCCGGCAAGCCGATCAACGCCCTGTACACCTCCACGTGTGGCGGCCACACCGAGGACGGCAGCCTGATCTTCCCCGAGGAGAAGGGGCCCTACCTCAAGGGTGTGCCGTGCTACCCCGAGGCCGAGTCGGAGGTCCGCACCCTCACCGGCAGCCCGTTCATCGACCCGGTCGCGCTCGAGGACGGCGCCCAGGCGAACGAGGAGATCCAGCTGGTCCGCCTGAACGGCATCGTGGGCGACGAGGCCCTCGACCCGCGCTGGCTCGCCGTTCCCTGCGCCGTGGAGGAGGCCGAGCGCTGGACCGCCTTCACGCTCGGGCAGGTCGGCAAGACGCCGGACCCGGACGGGCTGCCCGGCGGGACGCTGGTGATGGCCGACCTCGCCGCCTATCTGGCGGGCTCGCTCGGCTGGCAGGAGAAGATGCGGCTGTCGCTCGACGACCGCGACCTGCCGTACCTGCTGGCGTTCCGCGATCGCGACGACATCCCGGCCGGCGCCGGCCGGGCGTTCGCGATCTTGATCCTCGAGGGGATTCTCGACCCGTTCCGCGACAACACGCTTCGGCCGCGCCTCCAGCCGTCGCGCGGACTGGTGCTGCGGACACTCTACCGGGTGCTCGACTACTACGATGCCGTGGGGCCGATCCCGGCGATCTACCGCGGCAGCGACGGCGAGCGGATCATCGTCGAATCGAAGAGCGACGCGCGCACGCTGCCGGTGAAAGCGGACGCCGCGCTTTTCCGCTCGTTCCAGGACGTGTCGTACCCGGCGCGGAGCGTGCCGCTCACCCTCGGCGACCGCCTGCTCTACCACCTGGCGCCGGACGGCGCGGTGGACTATCTGAGGTTGATCGCCAACCAGCGCGGCGTGTCGGACGATCGCTACTCGTCGCTGTATCGCTGGGAGGAGCGGCGCACGCGCGAAGAGCTCGAGAAGCTGGTGCGCCAGCGCGTCGATGTCGGCGCGCTCGCGGACATCGAGCCGACCCGGCGCGGGGTGAGCGGCAGGGTGGTGGAGGTTCGCATCACCGGCAGCCGCGGCGAGTTCGTCCTGCGCGGTTTTCGCATCCGCACTGCCTTCGGCATCCGCGAGAACCTGTTCACCGTCGACCGGACACGTGGCCTCGACGGCAAGGTCGCGACCTTCATCTTCAGCGGCAAGGGCTGGGGCCACGGCGTCGGCCTGTGCCAGGTGGGCTCCTACGGGATGGCGCTGCGCGGCAAGCGGTTCGACGAGATCCTCGAACACTACTATCGCGGCGCCGAGCTGGTCGACAGCCTGCGCGCCGCCGGTGCGCCCGCCGCCGCCCCCGCCGCCGCGCCCGTCGCCGCGCCCGTCGCCGCGCCCGCCCCCGACGCGGGACGTTGACACCCCGGCGCCGCCCTGCGAGAATCACCCGCACTCGGGACGGACGGACCAGTCGCCGCCGTCCGCCTTCCGGGCGGAGCCCTGGTGCCTGCTCACGACACCGTCATCCGCGGTCGCCTCAAGGCCCTCAGCATCGCCGACATCCTGCTCTTTCTGCGCGGGCTGAACCGGACCGGAAGGCTGGCGGCGCGCCGGGAAGGGGACGAGGTCATTCTCGACCTGCGCGGCCCGTACGTGGTGCGGGCGGCCTCGACCCGATCCGCCGATCGCCTCGAGGAAGTGCTGGTGGCGACGGGGCGGATCACCGTGGACCAGGCCGGCGACCTGCGCGCCCGCGCCGCCGCGCAGCCGGAGGCGGGGATCGGGCGCGCCCTCATCGCCTCGGGCCTCCTGACGCCGCGTGAGCTGGTGGCGGCCCGCCGCGACCAGGCGCGCCGGATCGTCCTGGCGCTGTTCGACTGGGCCGAGGGGGAGTACCGCTTCGACGACGGCCGCACCCCGTCGGGCTGGACCACGCCGGTCGACCTGCCGATCCTCGACCTCGTCGCCGACGGCATCCGCCGGGTCGCCGACCCGGCGCTGTTCACCCTTCGCCTGCCGTCGCCCGACTGGGTGTTCGAGGCCATCGACGGGGCGGGCCCGGTGCCGCTCGAGCCGCACGAGACGCGCATCCTGGCGCTCCTCGACGGCCGGCGGACGATCGCCGAGGTCGAATCGCTCAACGAGTTCACCGCCGCCGAGACCCGCCGGGTTCTTTTCCTGCTCCTGACGATCGGCAGGATCCGGCCGCGGTCGCAGGCCGCGATGGACGTCGCCGAGCCTCTCGAGGACATCGTCCGGCGCTTCAACGGCATCTACGGCCGGGTCTACCAGTACATGACGATCGAGCTGGGGCCGATCTCCGACAACCTCCTGAACGCGCCGCTGGCCGATCTGGGCGCCAGCCACGCGCCGCTGTTCGCGCGCGCCCGGCTGGCGGGCGACGGCACACTCGACGGCGGCGTGATCGAGGCGAACCTGCGCGGCCTGGCGCGCGCCCGCCGGCGCGAGACGCTGGTCGAGGGGCTGAACGAGCTGCTCTATCGCCAGCTGCTGGTGCTGCGTCAGGCCCTCGGCCCCGAGCACGAACGCCGCGTGCTGCACGAGCTGCGGCGCGAAGGCCTGCTCGCCGGCGCCGCCGGCGCCGGTGCCGCCGCCGTGGCGGCGGGTTGATGGGCGCCTTCCTGATCCGGCTCGGCGGCCTGATCCTGGTTGCCGACATCGTCTACCTGGCGGTGTGGGAGACCCTGCGCGGCGGCGCCGACGCCGGCCTGTTCACGAGCGGCCTGCTGGCGGCGGCGATCTGCATCGCCGGCGGCTTCGTGATGGGGATCGCCGCACGCGCCCGATCGGGGATCGCCGCGAGATCCTGCCCGACGTGCGGCCGCCGGGTCGCGCGCGGCCGGCTGTACTGCGACGATCACCTCGCCGAGACCATCAACCGGTATCGCGACGAGCACCGTCACAAGGGGGAATGAGGACGCGGTGGGGGTGGCGGAGGCGGCCGGCCGGACGGTCCTCCTCGTCGTGGTCGGGCCGACGGCGGTGGGGAAGAGCGAGTTTGCCCTCGAGGCGTGCGAGCGCTTCGGGGGCGAGGTGGTGAGCGTCGACTCCATGCAGGTCTATCGCGGCCTCGACGCCGCCACCTCCAAGCCGGGCCCCGCCGAACGCGCCCGGGCGCCGCACCACGGCGTCGATCTGGTCGATCCGGGAGACGACTTCTCGATGGGCGATTTCGTGCGCTTCGCCGAGGGCGCCATCGCCGGCATCGCCGGCCGCGGCCGCCTGCCGGTGCTGGTGGGCGGCACCGGTCTGTACCTGAGAGGGCTGCTGCGCGGCGTGGCCGAGGCGCCGCGGCGCGTGCCGCGGCTGCGCGAGCGCCTGCGGGCCGTGGGCGAGCTGCGCGGCGCGCCCTTCCTGCACCGCATGCTGCGCCGGCTCGATCCGGAGGGCGCCCTGCGTCTGCCGCCGAGCGACCGCCAGCGGATCGTGCGCGCCCTCGAGGTCCGCCTCGCCGGCGGCCGGCCGCTCGCGGCGATGGTGCGCGAGCAGCCGTTCGGGACGGAGCGCTACGACGCGGTCAAGATCGGCCTCGACATGGATCGCGCCCGGCTCCACCGCCGCATCGACGCGCGTGTCGATCGATTCTTCGCCGCCGGCCTGGTCGGCGAGGTGCGCGGCCTGCTGGCGGCCGGCCGGCCGGCGGTCGCCAACGCCTTCAAGGCCCTGGGCTACCGCGAGACGGCGGCGCACCTGCGCGGCGAGCGCACCCTCGAGGACGCGGTCGCGCTGACCCGGCGCAACACGCGGCGCTACGCCAAGAGGCAGCTGACCTGGTTCCGCGCCGAGCCGGGCGTGACCTGGTTCACCATCGAGGCGGACGCCCGCGGCCGTTACGGGGCGGCGCTCGAGCACGCCGGGCGCCAGCTCGAGGCCCGGGGGAGGGGCGCATGGGCCTGACGGTGGCGAACCTGCTCACCATCGCCCGGATGGTGATGATCCCTCTGCTCGTGACGCTCATCCTCTCGAACCACGCGGGATGGGCGCTCGTGACCTTCATCGTGGCCGGCCTCACCGACGCCCTCGACGGCCTGATCGCCCGGCGCTGGCGCCAGAGCTCGGCGCTCGGGGCGTTCCTCGACCCGACGGCCGACAAACTCCTGATGACCGCCTGCTTCATCATCCTGTCGATCCCGGATCACCCGAAGTCGATCCCCGATTTCGAGGTCGCCAACCACATGCCGATCTACCTGACGATCGTGACCATCAGCCGCGACGTCTTCATCGTCATGATCGCGCTGTTGATTCACCTGACGTCCGGCGCGGGGAGCTTCGCGCCGTCCATCCTCGGCAAGCTGACGACGGCGACGCAGATCGTCATGGTCGGGGTCGTCCTGCTGCTGAACTGGCTCGGCGAGCCGCTGCCGGTCCTCGTGCAGGGGCTGGCCTGGCTGACCCTCGCTCTGACCGTGTCGTCCGGCCTGCACTACATCTACCGCGCCGGGCGGCTTGCCGAGGGGGGCGGTGGCGCTCCACGCGGGACCGCGGCGGGGGCCGACCGGGGCTGAGCCCGACCCCGGGGGCAGGCGGCCGACCGGCGGCACCGACGCCGCCCCGGCCATCCGGGTGCCTCCCGCCCCGGGATCGCGCGGTGTCCCAGCCCCGCCAGCGGAGAATTCCTCCTTGCGACCGGGCGGTTTTCGGCGTATGTGGGAACCTCCGTGCCGATCCCTGCACGATGAACCGCTGGTCGAGGGAGATGGAGGAACGCAGCATGCGCAGAAACCTGACTCTCACCGGCACGGCGTTCGCCGCGGCGTGCCTTGCCGGCGGTCTCATCGTGGCCGCGCCCGCCGCTGCGGCGATCCGTGCGGGCGATTTTGCCGTGCGGCTGGCGCGGGCGGCCGGCATCCGCCTGCCCGCGGCGGGAACCGAGCGCGCCGCCGCCGACTACCTGGCGGCTCGCGGCGTCGTGCTCGGTCCGTCGCTCGATGCGATGGTGCGCGAGGGCGACCTGGTCGAGGCGGCGCGCGTCCTCGGCGCGACGGTGAAGTCGTCGGCGCCATCGACCCCGATCACGCCCGCGCAGGGTGCCGCCTTCATCGGCGCCGTGCGCGGCGCGCTGGCCGCCGATGCGGACACCGATGGCGGCGGCACGAAGGAGGGGGACATCAACGCCTCCTGCCAGGGTCGCGACTCGCGCGCCGGCCGCAGGGGAACGCCCGCCAGCCCGGCCGACCCGAACGCGACCGCCCCGCCCTGCGGCGGTGACGAACCGCAACCCTGACGCGTTCAAACCGCGGCGCGCGCGGTCCGGCGCCAGATGAAATAGACCGGGATGCCGGTCAGGACGATGAGGAGCCCCGGCCACGTGTAGCCCGGCTTCTCGACGAGCAGGATCAGCATGATGGCGGTGCTGGCGGCGATGTACAGGCCCGGAAGCCACGGGTAGCCCGGGACCCTGTACGGACGCGGCAGGTCGGGCCGGCTGCGCCGAAGGGCGAACAGGCCGGCGACCGTCAGGGCGTAAAACAGCATCGCCGCCACGACGATGTAGTCGAGCAGATTGCCGTACGTCCCCGACAGGGTCAGGACCGCCGCCCAGATCCCCTGGATCAAAAGCCCCCACGATGGCACGCCGTGCGCGTCGAGCCGGCCCGCCCGCTGGAAGAACAGGCCGTCCTTCGCCATGGCGTAATACAGCCGCGGCCCCGCCAGGATGAGCCCGTTCTCGCACCCAAATGTAGAGATGATGACGAAGATGGCCATGATCATGCCGCCGCTCTGTCCGAACAGCACCTGCACGGCGGCCGTGCCGACCCGATCCTCGGTGGCGTGCGCGATGCCGCGCGCCAGGGGCGTCGCGCCGGCCGGGTCGCCCTGCAAGGGCAGCAGGACGAGATAGGCCAGGTTCGCGAGGCAGTAGAGCAGGATCACCAGGGCCGTGCCGAGCGCCATGCTGCGCGGCAGGTTGCGCTGCGGCTCCTTCACCTCCTCGCCGGCGAAGGCGATGTTGTTCCAGGCGTCGGCCGAGAAGAGCGAGCCCACCATCGCCGCCCCGAGGACCATGACGAACGAGGCGCCGATGCCGGGGCCGAAGAACCGGCCGGCGGAGAAATTCGCCACCAGCGCCTCGGGGTGGTTGCGGCCGAGCAGCGGCACGGCGGCCAGCATGGCCAGGGCGGCGATTTTCGTCGCGGTGAACAGGTTCTGGGTCCACTTCGCCGTGCGGATGCCGCGTGTGTTGAGCCAGGTCAGGATCGCCACCACCAGGATGGCGACCAGCCGCTGCGTCGTCAGCGACAGGTCGGTGCCCGTGCCCGCGCGCAGCGGGATGAGACGGTTCTCCGGCGAGATCCACGGGACGACGACGCCGAGGAACTTCGCGAACGCCACCGCCACCGCCGCGATGGTCCCGGTCTGGATGACGAGGAAGAGCGTCCAGCCGTAGAGGAAACCGACGAGCGGGCCGAACGCCTCGCGCAGGTAGACATACTGGCCGCCGGCGCGCGGGAACATCCCCGCCATCTCGCCCGAGGCGAGCGCGGCGAACACCGTGAGGACGCCGGTCGCCGCCCAGATCGCCAGCAGCCAGAAGGGCGACCCGACCTGGCGCGCGATGTCGGCGGAGACGATGAAGATGCCCGAGCCGATCATCGAACCGGCCACCACCATGGTGGCGTCGAACAGCGACAGCTCGCGCCGGAAGGCGCCGGCCGGGGCGCCGTGCCTCATCGTCCGCCCCGCGCGGATCGCCACCGGGTCCCGGGCCGAGTCACGGGGCGGGATTATTCGCGGCGCCACCGCGACTGTCAAGGCGCCGGGCGGCGTCGGGCTCCGCTGCGCGGCCCGGGGCGGCGCGGCGTGGCGTTGCGCGGCGTCACTCCGACCAGACGATCTCGGAGCGGATGGTGGCCGACGGGCCGGCGTAGTCGAGCAGCAGGTCGAACGAGGCGATCTGGCCCGCGGCCAGGGCCGCGGGCTGCAGCGGGGTCTCGCCCTGCGCCGCCACCTCGCCGTTGTCGAGGAGCACCCGCACCCGCACGCGCGCCTGGCGCGCGACGCCGCCGCCGCCGTTGCGGACCCGGCCATGGACGCGCAGCCCGCCACGTGGCAGCGACTCGCTGTCGTTCTCGAGAAACAGCAGCTCGGGGCGCTCGCCCTGCGGCAGCACGCCGGCGATGCGTGTGGCGCTCCCTGATTCCCCGGAGAGGCCGCCGGCCGCCGGCCGGCTGGTGAACGAGCCCCCGGCCGCGATCGGCGCCGCGTCGGCCGCGGCGGGCGACTGGGCGCGCGCGCTCGCCGAGTCTTCCCGGCGATCGGTCATGCCGTGCCACGCGCCCAGGACCACGAAGACGACAACGGCGATCATGAGTCCCGCCGGCAGGAGGGGAAGTCCGCGCCGCGCGGCCGTGGGATCGATGCCGGTCGCGGGATTCGCGCCGCGCCCGTCCGCCGCATCGCGGCCGTCCGGCGCCGCGCGGCCCCCCCGGGCGCGCGGCGCCCGGATGCCGGGGCCGACCGGAAGGGTGCGCGCCGGGCCGGTGGGGCCGCGTCCGTCGCCGGGACCGTGGGTCGTCGCCGGGGTCATCCCGCCGGCCGCGGGGCGCCGGTGCAGGGTGGCGCGATCGGGATCGGTGGGGACGGCCGCCCCGGAATCGTCCCGGAGGGCGCGGTCGAGGGCGTCGATCAGGGCGTCGTAGTCCTGGAACCGCTCGCCGGGGTTCTTGGCCATCATCCGCTGGATGACGGCGGCGATGGGGAAGGGGATGCCGGCGTTGACGGCGCGCGGCGAGCGCAGCGGTTCGTTCATGTGCTTGAGGATCATGGCCACCGCCGTCGGAGCCTGGAACGGCAGCCGCCCGGTCACCAGGTGATAGAAGGTGGCGCCCAGGGAGTAGATGTCGGAGCGGCTGTCGAGCGGCTGTCCCTGGGCCTGCTCGGGCGAGATGTAGCCGGGGGAGCCGAGGACTTCGCCGGTCGCGGTGAGGCCGCTGTCGCTGCCCGCCGCCTTGGCCAGGCCGAAGTCGGTGATCTTGACGACGCCGTCCTCGGTGAGCATGAGATTGCTCGGCTTCACGTCGCGATGGATGAGCCCCTTCTGCGCCGCATGGCGCAGCCCCGTGGCGGCCTGACGGATGTAGGCGGCGGCGCACGCCGGCTCAATCGCGCCGCTGGCGCGGCACAGGCTGTCGAGCGATCGGCCGCGGATGAGCTCCATGGCGAAGAAGGGGATCGGCCCCTCCTGTCCGGTGGCGTAAATCTGCGTGATGTTGGGATGGTTCAGCGATGCGGCCGCGCGCGCCTCGCGGGTGAAGCGGGCGACGAAATCCGCGTCGGCGGCGAGCGCCGGGAGCAGCGTCTTGATCGCCACCTCGCGCTGCAGCGCCTCGTCCAGGGCGCTGTAGACGCGACCCATGCCGCCGCTGCCGAGCAGGGCGAGGACGCGGTAGGAGCCCAGTCGCTGCGGGGGCGGCTCGCCTGGCGCGGGGCGGGTCATCGCGGGCCTCCCTACGAACGGCGCGAGAACAGGCCGAGGAGACCCTTGCGGCCGGGGTCCGCGCGCTCGAGCCCCTGGCGGGCGATGGCGTTGTCGGGATCCCACTGCAGCGCCTTGCGGTACATGTCGCGCGCCTTGTCGGCGGCGCCGGTGCGCTCGTACAGGTTCCCGAGGTGGGCGTGCGCGCTGGCGTTCACGGGGTCGAGAGCGATCGCCTTGAGCAGGTTCTCCTCGGCATCCTTGCGGAAGCGCGGGTTCTTCGACTGCGTGATGCCGAGAACCTCGAAGTACTCCGGCCGGGTGGGATCCTGCCGGCAGGCGTTGATCAGGAAGCCGAGCGCCTCGGCGAGATGGCCGCGCTCGAGGTGCTCGCGCCCGGTGCGGAAGTTCTGCCGCGCCAGGTCGCTGGTGTCGGCCGGGCGGCTGTCGGTGTGCGCCGTCGCCCGGCCGGCCTCTTCCTGGTCGTAGCGCTGCCGCGTGTCGGGGTCGGAGAGGGTCGCGTAGGCCTCGGTGATGCGCCCGAACGCCTTCTCGGCGCGCGGCTTGATCCGTTCGTCGCGAAAGCGATCGGGATGGAAGCGGCGCGCGAGCGCGTAGTAGGCGCGGCGGATGTCGTCGGTCGGCGCCGCCGGGCTGACGCCGAGGACCTGGTACAGGTCCTGGGAGTCCATCTGCTCGAAGCGCTGCGTCACCTCGGCCTCGAGCTGGGCGCCATCCGGAAGCGGCGGCGGCGGGGCGGCCGGCTTCGCCGGGGCGGCGGCCGTCGGGCGGCGGACGGGTGTCATGCCCCGCTTGTCGCCGGGACGTCGCAGTCCGCCGAGACCCGGGCGCGCGGCGGTGCCCGACGGACGGGGGCGTGGCACAGGCGCGGCCGGCGCCGCCGCATGGGACCTGTAGGGCGCCGCGGCCGCGGCGGGCGGCGGAACGAGACGCAGGGACGGCGGCGGTTCGGCGCCACCGGCGACCGGGGCCGGAGGCGTCTCGGGCATCGGCTCCTGCGTCGGAGGTTCGATGTCGATGACCCCGGGCCGGATGCCCGCCGCCGGCATCTCCAGGATGCCGGCGAAGACGAGACCGAGAAGCGCGGCGAGAGTCCGCTCGTCCCCCATCGGGCTCACCATGCCAATCTCGCGCAGGGTCGCGGCGCCGTCGACCCGCGACATGATGTATCCCTCCGCCGCATCGAGCCGTATCGTCTGGTAGCCCTCCGGCGGCCGGCGATCGCGCTGGATGCGGGTGTCGTCGGGGCCGAGATGATCCCTGATCCAGGCCACGTCGGTGAGGCTCCGCGACCACTCGAGCACGACCTCGGCCGTCCTGAGGCCGGCGTCGAGCTGCGCGCGGAACGGCAGCGCGCCGACCTGGAACTCCCATTCCCCCTCGCGCATGGCGAGCGCCGCGCGCACGACCCGCTCGATGTGCCCGCGGGTCAGCGCGGCGAGATCGGCGATCGGCATGATGCCGAGGCGCGCGAGGGTGGTGCCCAGAAGCTCATCCGGCTGCTTGGCCTCGGTCGCCGCGCGCATCTGGGCGTTGCCCAGGTGCGCCCGCTCGGCGAGATGCGCGGTGAAGCTCTCGGCGGGGTGGTTGCTCGCCGCGAAGCGGATCGTCACGCCGGCATCGATGAACAACTGCCGGCTGATGCCGGCCTGCGAGAAGGATGCGGTTCCGGAGACCTGGCGGCGCTGGATCTCGCTCACGATTGCTGCTGGGCAGCGCTGCGACAGGCTCCCTTTCATGCGGCGGGGACCTCACACCGGTGGCGCGCGGATCACGCCCCGCCCGCCGGATCGGGCCGGGGACGGCTATAACTTGGGTTGCGGAGGGGAGGGCTGCAAGTCGCGACCGGGCGGACGTCAGACCGCTGACGGTCCGGTCGCGGGATCGGGAGAACACCCGACGGTCAGGAGGGGCCCCGGAGTCGGCCGATGGAGACGACAACCGGGCTGATGCCGGCCCCGGTGAAATAGGGCGGCAGGGTCGACGCCCCGGCCTGCGCCGCGCCGCGGTCGGCGTAGATCCCCCACAGGAGGCGGTGGCACGAGCGTCCATGCATCGTGAAGGGGGTCACGAAGAGCGGGTCGTCGGATGCCAGGGCGGCGCGCGCCTTGCGCACCGTGGCTTCCTCGCAGGCGATCATGATCTGCAGCGTGACACGGTCGGCGGGGAGGGCCGCGAGGGCGTCGCGAAACGCCGCCGCCGCCCCGGTGACGTCGCCGGCGTCGAGCAGGGCCTGGCCGGGGGCGAGTCGATCGTTGTCCGGGCCGGCCGCCGCAGTGGGAGGCTCACGTTCCGCCGGCGGTTCGCCGGCGGCGGCACCGTCGGCGCCGCCACCCGGCGTCCGGCCCGTGGGCGCGCCCACGGCCGTCTCTCCCGCGGCCACGTCCTCGACGACGGCCGCAGTCCCGCCCGCCGCGATCCCGCCGGCCGCGGCGTCGCCGCCCGCGGTTTCTCCGGGCGCGCCGGCGTCCTCCTGCGGGACGGGAGAGGTCTCCGCCGAGGCCGTCGCGACCGGCGCCTCGCCCGCAGCGCCGGGGGTCGCCTGCGCCGTTCCCCGGGCCTGCGAACGCACGTAATACGAGACCGCCAGCGCCGCGACCACGATGACGCCCGCGCCGGCGGCGACGATGAGCCGCGCGTTCGGCCGGGCGGAGCGATCGGGCGCGAGCGGACCGTCGAAGGTCAGCTCGATCGGGCCCTCGTGGACCCTCTCGCCGGTCTCCGGATTGACCGTCCAGACCGGGGTCTCCTGCTGCGTCCCGTCGGCGAACGCCGGCAGCTCGCCGGGCGCGAACGGCGGCGGCTCGCCCTCCGGCAACTGCGCCGGCGGCTCCGCCTCCGCCGCCGCCGCGGGCTCCGGCGGGAACGCCGTCGGACCCGGCGTCGATTCCGCGCGCGCCGGCAGCGGCGTCCTTCGATCGAATGCCGGCGGTGGCGCGACGGACAGGGCGCTCGCCGGCAGTCGCACCGTCTCGCCGCTTTCCTCCGCGCCCGCCGGTGCAGTCCACGCGTGGGGCGGCGCCGGCGGGGGCTCGGCGGTTGGCGGGGGCTCGGTCGCCCGCGAGGGCTCGGCCGCCCGCGGCGGCTCCGGGGCGAACGGCGTGGCGGTGGCGGGCCCGGTCGCCGCGGCCGGCGCCGCCGCCGGCAGGATCGCGATCGCGGCCCCGCCGGCATCGTCGCCCTCCACCGGGATGATGCGTCCCGGCCGCGGCGCGACCACCGGCTCGGGACGGGTCGAGAGCCCGGCAAGACCGAGGATCTCGAGCGCCAGGACGATGCGGCTGACGGTGAAATCGTCCAGCCGGGTGCGGCTGCTGATCTCGCGCAGGGTGGCCCGGCCGTCGATCATCCGGGCCACCGCCTCCATCGCCGGCTCGAGGCGGAGCGCCGGCAGCGCGTCGGCGATCGCGGCGGTCGGCTGGTAGATCGATTCCATCGAACCCATCTCGCGCACGATCGCCCGGCGGTCGCCGGCCTCCATGAGCGCGTCGAAGATCAGCCGTCGCGCCGGCAGGCCGAGGTTGGTGACCTCGGGGCCGAGCGGACCGGCCGCCGCCTGCCACGTCCCCTCGGTGAGCGCGAAGCAGGCGGCGAGGATCTGGCGCACCTGGCGGCGCGCCCCCTGGAGCAGCTCGGAGGGCGTGAGGAAACCGAGCTCGATCAGGACCTTGCCGAGCGACGCGCCGGGGCGCTGCCGCGAGCGCGCCATTTCAACTTGAGGTCCGGTCAGGCGGCCTTCGCGGATGAGAATGTTGTGCAGCCGGTCCTCATCGGCGTTGCTCGCGGCCGAGGCGATGTCGCCGCGCCGGAAGTAGACCACGCGGGTCGCGCCGCCGGCGTGCAGGCGGAGCGTCCCCTCGAACCCTTCGCGGTGCAGGCGCGCGACGAGGCGGGGCGTGAAGACGCCGGCGATCGACTGGGTCTGCGGCTGTGGTTCCATCGCGGGCCGGGACGTCCTCGCGCGCGGCGCCAACCAGGGGCACCGCAAGGTCTGCATCATAGGAAGGGGCGTCCCCCCTGTCAAGAAACGGTACACTGGCGTCGCATGCGATCGATCGACTGGGACGCGCTCGTCGTCGGCAGCGGCATCGCCGGCCTCAGGGCCGCCATCGCCATGGCGCGCGGCGGCCGGCGGGTCGCCATCCTCACCAAGGACGGGCCGACCGATTCATCCTCCGACAAGGCGCAGGGCGGGCTCGCCGCCGTGTTGTCGGACGACGACGAGATCGCCCTGCACTACGAGGACACTCTGCGGGCCGGCGACGGGCTGTGTCACGAGGCGGCGGCGCGGGTGCTGGTCGAGGAGGGGCCGGGCCGCGCGCTCGAGCTCATCGAGTGGGGCGCGCGCTTCGACCGCGAGGGCGCCCGCCTGGCCCTGACCCGCGAGGCGGCCCACAGCAAGCGGCGCATCCTGCACGCGCAGGGCGATTCCACCGGGCGCGAGATCGTCCGGGCGCTGGTCGAGAAGGCGCGCGGCAGCGCCGGCATCACGCTGCTGACGCGCATCTTCTCGGTCGACCTGGTGATGCAGGGGGGAACGGGCGTCGGCCTGCTCGCTCTCGACGAGGCGGCCGGCGGCATGGTCTTCCTGCGGGCGCCGGCCGTGGTGCTGGCGACCGGCGGCGCCGGGCAGGTCTACCGCGAGACCACGAACCCGGACCAGGCGACCGGTGACGGCCTGGCGATGGCCTACCGCGCCGGCGCCGAGATGATGGACCTCGAGTTCGTGCAGTTCCATCCGACCGCGCTCATGCTCCCGGGCGCGCCGCGCTTCCTGCTGTCGGAGGCGATGCGCGGCGAGGGGGGCAGGCTGCTCGACGACGCCGGGAACCCGTTCATGCCGGCGATCGATCCGCGCGGCGACCTGGCGCCGCGCGACATCGTGGCGCGCGGCATCGTCACCGAGATGCGCCGCGGCGGCCGGGGCTGCGTGTGGCTCGACATGACGGCGCGCGATCCCGGGTTCGTGCGCACGCGATTCCCGACCATCGCCGCGACCTGCGCCCGGCACGGCCTCGACATCGGGCGCGACCGCCTGCCGGTGGCGCCGTGCGCCCATTTCATGATGGGCGGCGCCAAGACCGACCTCGCGGGGCGGACTTCGATCCCGGGGCTGTACGCCGCCGGCGAGGTCGCCTGCACCGGCGTGCACGGCGCCAACCGCCTGGCGAGCAACTCGCTCCTCGAGGGCCTGGTGTTCGGCGCGCGCGCCGGCGAGGCGGTGCTCGCCGACCTCGCGGGCGGCGCCGGCGTCGCCGGGCAGGGGGCGCCGTCCGACGCGCAGGCGGCGCGGGTGCGCTCGATCGCGGCGGCGGCGGCGCCTGCGATCGTCGACGACCTGCGCGGCGTCATGTGGGAGGACGTCGGCATCGTCCGCGAGGCGGTCGGTCTGGCGCGCGCGGTGCGCGCCATCCTGGCGCTCGAGCGCGGCCTTGGCGAGCGGCCTCCGACCCGCGCCGGTCTCGAGGCGCGCAACATGCTGTTCGTCGGGCGCCTCATCGCCGAGAGCGCGCTCGGGCGCGAGGAGAGCCGCGGGAGCCACTTCCGCGCCGACTTTCCGCGTCCCGAGCCCGGACGCGGCCGGCACTCGATCATCGCCCCCGGGGCGCCGGCGCCCGATCTGCCGTGCGTGCCGCGCCCGCCGGAGCAGGCGAATGGGTCGCGCCGCGGTGATGCCGAGCCGCGGTGAAGCCGGGCCGTAGGGATGCCGGGCCGTAGGGATGCCGCGCCGCCGGCTCTGGTAGAGTGGGGCCGCGGGAGGCATCCATGAGCGATACGACAGGTCTCTTCGTCCTGCTCCTTCTGGCCGTCCTCGTCGGGGCGGTGATCCCGGTGCTCTACCAGACGGTCCACACGCTGCGCAGCGCGCGCCAGTTCCTCGACCTCACCGGCCGGCGGCTCGACGAGGCGCTGCGCGAGTTCACCGAGGCGACGGCGCGCATCAACCGCATCGCCGCGACCGTCGAACAGGAGGGCGAGCGCCTGCGCCCGGCGATCGAGGCGGCCGCGTCCATCGGCAGGACGGTCGAGAAGGTGCGCGACTCGGTGCGCACCGCGAGCGTGGCGGTGAGCGCGCTCGCCCCGGCCTTTCTCGCGGGCATGCGGGCGTTCATGGATCGCGACGACGCCCCGGGCGGCGAATCGGCGGCCGCCGGGGCGTCGGCGTCGCCGGGAGGGCGCCATGACGACTGAGAATCGCGGCTGGAGCGGAACGCAGGTGGCCGTGGCGTTCGTCGTCGGGGCACTGACGGGCGCCGCCGTCTCCTGGCTCCTGACGACGCCATCGGGCCGACAGCGGCGCGACCGCGTCGGCGCCGCGGTGAAGGGTGCGGCGGAGCGCGCCCGGGGGGCGGGTGACGATCTGCGCGCCGCCCTGCGCCGCGCCACCGACGCGGCGCGCATCGCCTGGGAAGAGGCCCGGCGCGACGACGACGCGCGCTCCTGAGCCCCCGGGTCGCGGCGCGTCCTCCCGCGGACGCGCGGCCCGCGCGCCTGACCGCCGGCGGACGGGGCGCGCCCCCGCCGGCCCGCGCGCCGGCGCCCGGCGCTCCATCCCACCGCGCGCACCGTATTTGCAGTGGACCCCGGCCGGATGCCGGCGGCCGATCCTCGGGCGCCGCGCGTTCCCACGGGGAGGACCGCCATGCCGCCGGCCACGGGACCGCGGGCGCATTTCGTCGCGCTGTCCACCTACGAGGGGCGGCCGGCGCTGGCGGGAGCGCACGCCGCGCTGTTCTGCGCCGTCCTCGCGGATCTCAGGGAACGACTCGGCTTCCGGCTGCACGCCTACGTCGTCCTGCCGGCGCGCGCCGGGCTCGTGGTGGCGACGGCAGACGGCGATCCGCGCTCGGTGCGATTGATCGCCCGGGGACTGACGGCGCGCTACGCCCGCGAGCTGCACGCGCGCTCGGGCTGGCCCGGGCGGATTTTCCGCGACCTGGTCGGTGTGGCCGGGGTGCCGACGGCGGCGGCGATCGCCCGGCGGGCGGCGGCGCTGCACCGCATGCCGGTGCTGGCGGGGCTCGCGCCCCGTCCCTCCGCCTGGCGCTGGTCGAGCGCCGGCGCCTGGACCGGCATGGGACTGCCGCCGGCCCCGGTCGATCTGCCGGAGGAGGCGGTGCGCCGCGATGTCAGCGGATGATCCGGAAGGTCCGCTCCCAGCGCGACTTGGTGAACAGGTGCGCGACCTTGGCGCCGATCGCCTTGAGACGATCGGCCACCGACGTCCTGAGGTAGGCGTCGCGATCCTCGTCGTACGACCACCAGATCATGAAGGCGCGTCCCTTGACGTAGTCGCGCGGCACGAAGCCCCAGGAGCGGCTGTCGCGGCTGTTGTCGCGGTTGTCTCCCATGCAGAAGTAGGCGTCGTCCGGGATGCGGGTGGCCGGATAGCTGTCCTGGTCGATGTTGAGCCCGCGCGGGTTGCGGTGAACCTTGTACGTCTCGTCGAGCGGGCGCCCGTCGATGTAGACCTGCCGATCGCGGATCTCGAGCGTCTCGCCCGGCAGGCCGACGACGCGCTTGATGTAGTCCTTCTCCGGCTCTTCCGGGAACTTGAAGACGACGATGTCGCCCCGGCGGACCGCGCGCATCGGGAAGGCGGCGCGCTCGAGCGACCCCGGGAACGGCGCCGCGGTCGGCGGCGCGTAGATGAACTTGTTCACCATGATGTAGTCGCCGATCAGGAGCGTCGGAATCATCGAGCCGGTCGGGATCTTCGACTGCTGGAAGACGTAGGTGCGCGCGAACAGGACGAAGATCACGCAGGTCACGATCGTCTCGAAGTAGTCGCGCAGCAGGCTCTTGGGCGTTTCGGCGGAGGTCATCGGGTCACCGGGTGAAGGCGGGGATTATAGGGGCACGACGGCGGCGCTTCAAGTGCCGCCCGATGGACCGCCGCGCGCGCCCGCCTGGACGGCCCGATCGAGCCCGCGGCCGAGCGCCTCGACCGCCTCGGCCGGCGAACCCGCCAGGGTGGTCACTTCGAGGACCTCCTCGTCGACAAGGCCGAGATCGCGCAGCGCCGGCAGGAGGCGCTCCCAGACCTCTCCGAGCAGGACGATCGGTTTCGCGCCCAGGAGGCCGGCCTTGGCGAGCGCCCAGAGAAACGTGAGCTCGGAGAGCGTTCCGGAACGCCCCGGCAGGATGACGAACCCGGCGGCCCTCTCGATGAGACGCCGCGTCCTCTCGTGGAGGTCGGCGGTCGACTCCTCGGTGTCGATCCACGGGTTGGCGCCGGGGCGGAAGGCGAAAGCCTTCGTGGTGACGCCGATCGTCCGGCCGCAGGCTTCGCGCGCGCCGCGCGCCGAGGCCTCCATGACCCCGCCGTAGCCGCCGTTCACCACCGCGAAGCCGGCGGCGGCGAGGCGCCTCCCGACGTCGCGGGCGCGCTCGTAGTCGGGGCTGCCGGGAGCGGGTCCGGAGCCGCCGAGCACCGCGATCGCAGTCCTGCCGGCCGGGCGCCGTGCGGGCGATGAGCGTGGCATGCGGTCCACGCTACCACACCGGTCAGTCGATCCGGATCTGCACCCGGCCGCCCTGGCCGTCCTCGATGCTCACGAGATCGGCCGGTCCGGAGCGGGCGATCGCCGTCCACAGGGCGACGATGTCGCGCCCCTTGAGTTCGAACCGCACCGCCTCATACGGCCCGGCGCCGGCCAGCGCCTCGTCGCGTGCCCTCTCGATCGACCGATCGAGGATCCCCGCCATCGAGGCCACCTTCAGGGTGGCGGTCACGAGGGTCACCGGGATGTTCACCGAGACGCTCGGCGCCACCGCCCCCGCGTCCCAGACGCGCACGTGGATCCGGCGCACGAGGGGCCGGGGCGGCGCGGTGCCCGCGGCGCCGGGCGCCGCCCACACGAGGGCGGTGCCGACGACGGCCGTGGCGAGGCCGATGGCGATGAGGCTCCTGGATCGGGCGGTCATGGGACCCTCCTTTCCCTTGCGGCCGCGATGTAACGGCGTCAGGGGCGCCGGGGTTCCCGGCGCACCCGACCCGGACAGGATCCTAGAGGCCGAGGCGCTCGCGGAGCCGGCGGACCTGGCGGGAGAGGCGGCGCTGGCGCAGGGACAGCATGACGAGGTAGGCGGCGAGGATGACCCAGACGACGGTGTACGCCGCCGACAGGAAGCGCAGGCGGTTCAGGACCGCCTCGGGGCGCGCCGCGGCCTCGGCCGCGATGCCGGCCGCGGCGGCGGCGCCCCCGGCCGCCTCCTGGATGGCGCCGGCGGCGATTGTCGGGATCAGGGCCATGGCCTCGACGGGGGTCATGAGCGGGTTCCTCCCGGGCCGGATGCGGGCGCCGCCACGGCGGGCCGCCGGCCGATCGCATGTTCCAGGGCTTCAACCTCGTCTTCCAGAAGCGCCACCCGCACGCGCTCGAGGAACAGGGTGGCGAACAGGAGCAGGAAGGTGATCGTGCAGACCAGGAGCGCGCGCTCCATCGAGGGGTCGAGCCCGCCGCCGCCGGAGATCTTGAGGACCTTGGGGTGCAGGCCGCGCCACCACTCCACCGACTTGTAGATGATCGGCATGTCGAGCGCCCCGACGATGGCGACGACGGCGCCCCAGCGCGCCGCCTGCTCGCGGTTCTCGGCGTTCTCCCTCAGGAGAAGGTAGCCGACATAGATGAGCCAGAGGATGAGGGTCGAGGTGAGCCGCACTTCGCCGGTCCACCAGACCCCCCAGACCGGCCGGGCCCAGATCGGGCCCGTGACCAGGACGATCGTGCAGAACAGCACGCCGAGCTCGGCCGCGGCGTGCGCCATGATGTCGAAGCGGCGCTCCCTCCGCCACAGGTAGAGGGCGCTCATGATCGCGCACAGGCCGACACCGAGGAAGGCCATGAAGGCGGAGGGGACGTGGTAGTAGAAGATGCGCTGCACCACGCCCATCTTCTCCTCGGTCGGCGCGACGACGAGCGCCATGTGCAGCGAGACCGGTACGGCGAGGGCGGTCAGGGCGATCAGGATCCGCGACGGCATGGCGCGCATGATATCACCGCCGCGCGCCGCATCCGGTACCGTGGCCGCGCGTGGCTCACTCCTGCAGGGCGTAGTCGAAGAGCAGCACGGCGGCGGCGATGAACACCAGGTCGTAGGCCGCCGACATGTAGATCCAGTTGGCGTAGCGCGCGAACGGGCGGCCGGCGAGGATGTGGCTCGTGGCCCGCACCGCCGCGAGCGCTATCGGCACGGCGGCCGGGAAGAGCAGCAGCGGCAGCAGGACCTCGCTGCGGCGCGTCTGCGTCGTGATGGCGGCGAACAGCGTCCCGACGGCGGCGAAGCCGATGGTATTGAGCACGAGCGCCAGGACCATCAGCCCGAGCCGGGGGGTGATCGACTGGTTGAACAGGATGGCGGAGAGGGGAACCAGCACTGCCTCCACCGTCCCCATGAAGATCACCGTCGACAGGACCTTCCCCAGATAGAAGGCGCTCCGGTCGATGGGCGCCAGCAGGATCCCCTCGATGCGGTCCTGTTCGCGCTCGATGCGGAAGGCATGATTGAGCGCCAGGACCCCGGAGAAGATGAAGGCCACCCACAGGATGCCGGGGCCGAGGCTCCCGAAGTCGAGGATCGTGAAGTCGAAGGCGAAGTTGAACACCACGAGGACCAGGAGCGCGAACACCATCAGGCTCAGCGCCTGCTCCCGGCTGCGCAGCTCGGTGCGCAGGTCCTTGGCGGCGACGAGGGCGACGATCCCGAGGTAGCTCATGACGCCGAAGGCGGAGGCATCGCCAGGTCGGTGACGCCGCGGTAGATCGCGTCGAGGCCGGGCGCGTCGAGGCCCGCCGCCGGCCGATCGAGGGCGACGCGGCCGCCCGCCAGGATCACGATCCGGGTCGCCAGGGGGATGGCGGGCTCGAAGTCGTGGGTCACCATCAGGCAGGTGCGCGACCCGTCGAGGCGCGCCCGCAGCATCGCCTGCAGCATGCGCGCGCCGTGGCGGTCGAGCCCGGTGAACGGCTCGTCGAGCAGCACCATCCCGGGGTCGTGCAGGAGCGCGCGCGCCAGCGCCAGGCGCTGCTGCATGCCGCGCGACAAGGCGCGCACGACGTCGTCGCGGCGCCCCTCGAGGCCCACCTCCGCGAGGGCCGCGCGGGCCCGCCCGGCGTCCATCGCGAGGCCGTACAGGCGGCCGTAGAAGACCAGGTTCTCGGCCGCGGTGAGGTGATCGTAGAGAAAGCCCTGGTGGGACAGCAGGCCGATCCGGCGCCGCAGGGCGGTGCGGTCGGCGCGCGCCGGATCCTCGCCCCAGAGCCTGATCGTGCCGCCGCTCGGGCGCTGCAGCATCGCCACGAGACGAAGGAAGGTGGACTTGCCGGCGCCGTTGGGGCCGAGGAGCAGGACCGATTCGGCGGGACCGATGTCGAGGTCGACCCCGTCGAGGGCGGCGAAGCCGCCATACATCTTCACCAGACCGCGGACCGCCACGAGCGGCGCGGCCGGCGCGGACCGCGCGTTCGCGGTCACCGGCCGTCCGGGGTGGCCTGGCCCCTCGCCCCGGGGGCGAGCGCGTCGATCCGCCGGACGATCCCCACCGCCTCGGCCCGGTAGCGGTCGCCGAGCTCCTTGTAGTCGGCCGCGGAGATCTTCCCGGAGTGATAGTCGAACTCGAGGTCGCGCAGCGTTTCGTAGGTGACGTCGCGCAGGGCGTGCAGCTCGCGCAGCGCCGCCAGCCGATCGGGGCCGTCGGTGAGCGGCGCCTCGCGGCCGCGCACGAGGGGGGACAATACGAGCGCGGCGGCCGCCAGGACCAGGAGGATGCCGGCCAGGGTCGCCATCAGAGCGTGTCCCTGATCTCGCGCGCGATCCGGTCGAGGGCGTCGCGGTCGGCCGGGGCGGCCGTCGCGCCGCCCGCCAGGGTGTCCGGGCCCGGCAGGGCGGCGACGCCGCGCCCCCGCCAGCGCCGTGTGAGGCCCACGATCATGACGCCGCCGGCGAGTATCGCGGCGAACGGCATGATCCAGGCGACGAGGTTGAAGCCGCTGCGGACCGGGGCGGAGCGGATCTGCTCGCCGTGGTTGCTGACGTAGGCCGCGACCACCTGGTCGGCGGTCTGGCCGGCGGCCAGCCGGGCGGCGATGTCGGCCTTGATCCCGGCCGCCGTGCCGCAGGCGCAGTCGCGGATGGTCAGGTTGGAGCAGCCGCAGTGGCACATCAGCCGGCCCTCGACCTCCTGCTGGATGCCGGCGCCGGCGGCGCGCGCCGGGATCGCCGGGGAGAGGGCGGCAAGGGAGACGAACGCGGCGAGGGCCACGGCCGCGCGCCGGAGGCTACGAGGTCGCATACGACTCGGCCGCGCTCAGGCGGGCCTCGGCCTCGCGCCGGCGATCGCGCAGGTCCGGGAGCATCGCGAACCAGGAGCCCAGAATCAGCACCCCGCCGCCGATCCAGATCCAGGCGATGAGCGGGTTGAGATAGGCCTTGAGGGTGACCTTGCCGGCCTGCGGATCGAAGCCGCTCAAGATGAGGTAGAGGTCCTCGCGCAGCGTCGAGCGGATGGCGATCTCGGACGAGGGGTCCTGCCCGGCCTTGTAGAAGTTCTGCCCCGGCTCGAGGGTGCCGACCTGCCGACCGCCCTCGATCACCGCCAGGCGCGCCCCGAGGAACTCCTGGTTCGGGTCGTCGCGGCTGACGATGTCCTCGAAACGCAGCGCGAACCGGCCGAGACCGAAGCTCTCGCCGCGCGCCAGGACGGCGGTGGCCTCCTGCTTGAAGGCGGAGGAGCCGGTGATCCCGACGATGATCAGCATGACGCCGACGTGCACGATGAAGCCGCCGTACCGGCGCTTGTTGCGATCGACGAGGCTCCACAACGCCCCGAGCGCCGGCTCGCCGGTGGCCTTCATGCGCGCCCGCGTGCCCCAGAAGAACTCCATCACGGTGGTCGCGACGACGAAGGCGCACAGCGAGAAGGCCACGAGGGCGTAGCCGTCGCGCATGCCGGCGGCGAACAGGACCGCCGCCGCCAGGATGCCGGTGCCGAGGGGGATGCGGACCTTGTCGATCAGCCGGTGGGGCGTCGCCCGGCGCCAGGCGATCATCGGGCAGATCGCCGACAGCGTCAGGAGGCCGAAGGTGATCGGCACCATGATCTCGTTGAAGAACGGCGGCCCGACGGTGATCTTCACCCCGCGCACCGCTTCGCTGATGATCGGGAAGATCGTCCCCCAGAGCACGGCGAACGCCGCGCCCACCAGCAGCAGGTTGTTGAACAGGAACGAGCTCTCGCGCGACACGAAGGAGTCGAGCCGGTGCTCGCTCTGGAGGAGCGGCAGCCGGTGGATCAAAAGCCCGACCGAGACGATCACCGACACGCCCAGGAAACCGGCGAACATCGGCCCGATGTCCGAGCGGGTGAACGAGTGCACCGATGAGATCACGCCGCTCCGGGTGATGAAGGTCCCGAGGATCGACAGCAGGAACGTCATGATGACGAGCGACATGTTCCAGACGCGCAGCATCCTCTTGCGCTCCTCGATCATGACGGAGTGCAGGAATGCGGTGGCGGTGAGCCAGGGGATGAGGGAGGCGTTCTCGACCGGGTCCCAGGCCCAGTAGCCGCCCCAGCCGAGCTCGACGTAGGCCCACCAGCCGCCCAGCAGGATGCCGGTCCCGAGGACGAACCACGACAGGATGGTGAAGCGCCGCGTGGTGCGGAACCAGGTGTCGCTGAGCTGCCCGGTCGCGAGGGCCGCGATGGCGAAGGCGAAGGGGATGGTCAGGCCGACGTAGCCGGTGTACAGCGCCGGCGGATGGATGGCCATGAACGGGTTCTGCAATTGCGGGTTCATCCCCAGCCCGTCGATCGGCACCTGCGAGAGGCCGACGAACGGCCGCGCCATGAAGTTCACCAGGAGCAGGAAGAAGAGGGCGATCGACGACAGGGTCGTGACCACGACCGGCATCAGCGGCCGGTTGCGGCGGCGGTTCATGGCGACGACGACGGCCGCGTACGAGCACAGGACGAAGAGCCAGAACAGGATCGACCCCGCCTGCCCCGCCCACAGCGCCGAGACCTTGTACATCGCCGGCAGGGCGCGGTTCGAGTACGAAGCGACGTACTCGATGTCGAAGCGGTCGGTGAAGATCAGGTACTCGAGGCAGCCGATCGCGAGCGCCACGAGGCCCCAGGTGGCGTAGATCGCCCGCTCGCCGCTGAGCACGAGCGCGCCGGAGCGGTCCAGCCAGCCGTTGAACGAGGCGACCACGGCCCACCCCGCCGTGGCGAGCCCCAGGAGGAGACACAGGGTGCCGAACTCAGCCATGAGAGGATCCGCCGGTCCCGGCGAGGGTCACCGGGCGGGGGCGGCGTCCCGGGGCGCGCCCTTCTCGGCGGCGTTCCTGAGCGTCTCTTGCCCCCGGGCCGACGATTCATACTTGGATGGGCACTTGGCCAGCAGGGTGTGGGCCGCGAACATCCCGTCGTCGTGCATGGCGCCCTCGACCACCACCTCGGAGCCGTCGACGAAGGTGTCGGGTGTCTCCTTGTCGAAATGGACCTTGAGCCGGCGCGATCCGTCGGTCATCAGGAAGACCGCGCCCAACCGGCCCGGCGTGCGCACGATCGAACCTTCGACGACATTGCCGTTGACGCGGAAGTTCTCGCCCAGGTCCTCGCGCCCTTCGCGGTCGAGGAACTCGCCGACCGTCAGGTAGTAGACCATCGAGCCCCTGAGGCCGACCCCGAAGAGGATCGCGAACCCCGCGACGAGCGCGGCGACGGCGACCACGATCTTCAGGGAGAAGCGGCCTGCGGCCACGCGGGACCTCCTCGGGGAACGCAACCCGTCGAGCGGCGATGATAGCCGAGCGATCCCGGCCAAGTCAACGAAACCGGCGGCGGCCGCGGCGAACCGTCCCGGCCGCCGGCTTGACTTCGTACCGGCGGCGATTACATTAGCCGGCAGACAGCTTATATATGTGCTTTCGATGAACAAAGAAGTGGCGATGGTGAAAGCAGATATATAGGTCAAATACCTGAATCCCGAACCCTCCCAACGTGAGCCAACCAAAGACGGGGGGCCGAAAGGCCCCCCACCCGCCATTGCCGCCCCCGCCGACCGCTTTTGACAGCGACCTCCGGCGGATGGTACTTTTCCACCGTGCCGGCGGTCGCGCCGACCGGCGGACTTCCGGCCGGAAGCGCCGCCCGCGCCGCGACGTCAACACCCTCCGGGGAGCCAACGGATGCTGAATCGTTCGCGCGCGCGGCTCGAGACCGAGCTCGGCGCGCTCGAGAAGGAGTACCGCGTCGATCTCCCGAAGGAGATCCAGAGAGCGAAGGCCATGGGAGACCTGCGCGAGAACGCCGAGTACCAGGCCGCGCTCGAGCGCCAGCACTTCGTCCAGGCCCGGATCGGGCAGGTGCGGGCCCAGCTGCGGACCCTGGCGATGATCAACATCGACTCCATCCCGCGCGACCGCGCGGCGCTCGGTTCGACGTTGACGGTCTACGACCCGCAGGCGGACAAGCAGTTCACCTACGAGCTGGTCATCCCCGAGGAGGCCGACTTCTCCCGCGGGCTCGTGTCGGTGACCTCGCCCATCGGCAAGGCGCTCTCCGGGCGCCGCGCCGGGGACGAGGTGACGATCCGCATCCCGGCGGGGACGCGCAATCTCGAAATCGTCAGCCTGCAGACGCTGCATGACAAGGACGGGGAGGCGGGACGATGAGACGCTCGTGGATCGGTCGGATGGGGCCCGCGGTCGCGATCGCCGCGGCGGCGCTCTGGTCGGCGTCCTGCGCCCCCGCCGAGAACGCCGACAGGCTCCTCGCCGACCTCGTGAATCCCGACATCGAGGTCCGCCAGGAGGCGGCCGACAAGCTCGAGGCGATCGTCCAGAGCAACGAGCACGACGTCTTCGTGCGCGCGCTGTCGAGCCCGAACCTGCTCGTCCGCGCGCAGTCGATCGTCTACCTCGCGAGGATGGGCTCGCCGCAGGCGCGCGAAGCGCTCCGGAGCCTTCTCGCCGTCGAGCGGCGCATGATGCTGCCGTACAACCCGGTGCGGTTGCGGCCCCAGAGCGAGCCGACCGACAGCCGCATCCTGGTGGCGACGCTCATCCAGCGGACCGGGCCGGATCCGCAGGCGATCACGCGGCTGCTCGCGGGCGCCGAGTCGGAGCAGACCATCGACATGCTCGCCGGCACGTGCTTCGCGGTCGGGGCGCTCAAGGACCCCGCCGGGATCCCCTTTCTCGAACGGGCGGCGCGCCACCCCGAGCCCGCGGCCGTGCGCGCCGCCGTGCAGGCCCTCGGGCAGTTCACCGGCCCCGAGGCGCTCGCGGCCCTCGGGACCGCGTCGACGCACGCGGTGGCCGAGGTGCGGGCCGACGTGCTCTCGGCGCTCTCGGCGCGCGACGACGCGGCCGCCGCCGCGATCCTGATGGAGGTCGGGCGCCGGGATCCGCAGCCCGATCTGCGCGCCAGCGCCTGGCAGATCCTCAGCCGCTTCAAGGGCGACGACATCGTGCCCTACTTCATCGATCGGCTCGGCGACGCGCCGGCGTCGGTGCGCCCGACCGTCGTCGAGATCCTGGGACGTCTCACCGGCCAGAACCTGGGCCCGGAGCGCGCGGCGTGGGCGCGCTACTGGTCGTCCGGCGCCCGCACCGCCGCGACGCGCTGACATGAACCTGGCCTTCTACGAGGAAGTGGCGCGCTGGCTGCGCGCCGGGCGCCCGCTCGCCGTCGCCACCATCCTGGATCGCCAGGGATCGGCGCCGCGCAGCGCCGGGGCCCGGATGATCATCGGCGCCGGCGGCGAGACCTGCTTCAGCATCGGCGGCGGCGCCTTCGAGGCCCTGGTCATCGGCGACGCGCGCGCCGCCCTCGCCGCCGGCCGCGGCTTCGAGAAGGAGTATCGCTTCACCGAGGCGGGCGACGGCGCGACCGGCATGGTGTGCGGCGGCTCGGTGCGGGTTCTGGTGGAGATCGTCGAGCCGCCGGCGCCGCTCTTCGTCTTCGGCGCCGGGCATGTCGGCCGCGCGCTGGCGCACCTCGGGGCGCGGCTCGGATTCGCGCTCACGGTGATCGACGACCGGCCGCGCGAGCTCGACCCGGCGCGGCTCCCCGAGGGGGCGACGCTGGTGCGCGCCGCGCCCGAGTTCGCCTCCGGCCTGCCGCCGGTGCCCGAGGGCGCCTACGTCGCCGTGGTGACCCGCTGCCACCGCACCGATCTCGCCGCGGTGCGCCACGCGGCGGGGCGCGGTGCGGCCTACCTCGGTCTCATCGGCAGCCGCCGCAAGGTGGCCACCGTGATCGACCGGGCGGTCGCGGCGGGCACGCCGCGCGCCGCGCTCGCCGGGCTGCGCGCGCCGATCGGCCTGCCGATAGGCGCCGACACGCCGGAGGAGATCGCCGTCAGCATCGCCGCCGAGATGATCGCGGTGCGGCGCGGCGCGGTCGCCGCCGATGCGCTGCGCGGCCTGACCCCGCTGCCGCGCGGCCGGGCGCGCGGCCGCACGGCCTGAGCCCGCGCGTGTAGTAACATGCCGCGCCACGCGGCGCCCGGACGCGCCCCGCGGAGGACCGGGTTCGATGCCCCCAGAGACGAGCCGCAGCGCGCGACCGTGGCCGCCGATCGCCGTGCTGCAGGCGATGCGCCCCCGCCAGTGGGTGAAGAACCTGGTCGTCTTCGCGGCGCTGATCTTCTCCGGCAATCTCACCGATCGGCCCGCGGCGCTGCGCGCCCTGTTCGCCTTCCTGCTGTTCTGCGCCACCAGCGGCGCGGTCTACATCGTCAACGACCTGGCGGACGCCGAGCGCGATCGCCGTCATCCCGTCAAGGCGCTGCGGCCGATCGCCTCGGGCGCTCTCGGCCCGGTCGCGGCGATCGTCGCGGTCGTGATTCTGCTGACCGGGTCTCTCATGGCCGGCTTCACGATGTCGCCGCCGTTCGGCGCCGCGCTCCTGATCTACGCCGCGGTCAACCTGGCCTACTCGTTCAGCCTGAAGGACATCGTCATCATCGACGTCATGGTGATCGCCTCCGGGTTCGTGCTGCGGGCGGTGGGAGGCGGCCTGGTCCTCAACGTCGCCGTCTCGACCTGGCTCATCATGTGCACGATCCTGCTGTCGCTTTTCCTGGCGTTCTGCAAGCGGCGCCAGGAGCTCGAGGCGATCCCCGACGCGCACGAACACCGCTCGATCCTGCGCGAGTACTCCGTCGCCTTCATCGACCAGATGATCAACGTGGTGACCGCGTCGACGGTGACCGCCTACATGTTCTACACCGTGTCGCCCGAGGTCGAGATGCGGCTCGGCACCCGCCATCTCTATCTGACCGTGCCGTTCGTGCTGTACGGCATCTTCCGCTACCTCTACCTGGTGCACCAGCGGGGCCAGGGCGGCAGCCCGACGCAGGCCCTGCTGACCGACCGGCCGCTCCTCCTGTGCGTCGGCCTCTGGGCCCTGACCGTGGTGATCCTCCTGTACGTCGCGCGCCCGGCCGGGCATGCCTGAGGATCGCGGCGCGGCGCCCGCGCGGCGGGCGCTGCTGGGCGTCGTGTGCGCCGCGGTGCTGGCCGGCCTGCCGTCGCTCGTGCCGGGGTTCATCCACGACGACCACCGGATCGTCGAGCAGAACGAGCTGATCCGCGACCCCCGCCGCATCCCCGATATCCTGACGCGCGGCTACTGGACCGTGGACGAGAACGCCGTCCCGAACCTCTATCGGCCGGTGACCATCCTGTCGTTCGCCGCGAACCACGCCGTCGGCGGGCTGCGGCCGTTCGGCTACCGCGCGGTCAACCTTCTCCTGCATGCGCTGGCGGCGGCGCTCGTCTGGCTCCTGGGGCGCCGCTTTGTCGGCGACGCGTCCGCGCCCGTCGACCCGGCGCTCCTGGCGGGGTTGCTGTTCGCTCTGCATCCGATCCACACCGAGGCGCTCGGGCTCGTGGTCGGCCGTTCGGAAGTCCTTGCGGCGGCCGGGACGCTCGGCGCGGTGCTGCTCTTCCTCGCCGCGCGCGACCGCGAAGCGGCGGGGGACCGCTTCGGCGCGGCGTGGCGCGACGGCCTGGCGCTGCTGTCGTTCGCGCTCGGCTTCCTCGCCAAGGAGAACGCCGTGGCGGCGCCGTTCATCGTCCTCGCGGCCGATCTCACCCGGCCATGGGCGGCCCCGCAGTGGACGGCCCGGCCGGGGGCCGGCCCGCGTCCACGCCGAGCCTGGCGCATGCACGCCGCCTTCGCCGTTACGCTCGCGGGGCTTCTGGCGTTGCGCATGGCGGTCCTCGGGACGGTCGGGCCGGGCGCCTTCACCCACTTCGTCGACAACCCGATCGCCCACCAGACATTCCCGGGGTCGCTGTTCACGGCCCTCGCGGTGACCGCCCGGTACGCGGGTCTCCTGGTCGCGCCGGTGCGCCTGGCGGTGGACTATTCATACGCCGCGATCGTGCCCGCCCGCTCCCTGTACGAGCCGGCGGTCCTGGCGGGGCTCGTCGTGACGCTGGCCGGGCTCGTGGCCTGCATCCGTGGCTGGCGGCGCCGGCCGGCCGAGGCCTTCGCGCTCGCCTTCACCGGGCTCGCGTTCGCGCCGGTGTCGAACATGCTCCTGCCCATCGGCACGATCATGGCCGAACGCCTGCTCTACCTCCCCTCGGCCGGTGTCGTCCTGCTGGTCGCGGCGTGGGTGGCGCGCATCCCGGCGGTCACCGCCGGGCGGGCGCTCGCCGCGCGCGCCGTCGCCGCGGCCGTGCTCGCGATTCTCGGCGTCCTCAGCGTCGCGCGCCTCCTCGACTGGAGGGACGAGCGCATCCTGTTCCGCAGCGCCGTCGCGGCCGAGCCGCGCAGTGCCCGCGCGCAGTTCAACCATGGCGCCCTGAGCGAGCGCGCCGGCGACGATGACGGGGCGGAACGCGCCTACGAGACCGCGCTTGCGATCTGGCCCGACTTCGCCGACGCGCAGTACAACCTCGCCGGTCTCCTGGCGCGGGGCGCGCGCTGGGACGACGCCGTCGCCCACTACCGCGAGGCGCTCCGGTTGCAGCCCGGGAGCGTCTCCTACCTGGTCAACCTCGGGACGACCCTGACCCGGGCGGGCCGACCGGCCGAGGCGAGCGAGCCTCTCGAGCGGGCCGTGGCTCTCGATCCGGCGAGCGACCGGGCCTGGAACAGCCTCGGCGCCGTCCGTCTGGCGATGGGGCGGCCGGGCGAAGCCGCCGCGGCCTGGCGCGCGGCCGTGCGTCTCGATCCCCGCAGCGCCGACTACGCCGCGAACCTGGCGCTGGCGCTCGAGGCGTCGGGTGATCCGGGGATGGTCGCCGCCTGGGAGGCGGCCATCGCGCTGCGCCCCGGCGACGGCCTGCTGCGCTATCGCCTCGGGCGCGTCCTGGAGCAGGCCGGACGCGACGACGAGGCCGCCGCGGCCTACCGCGAATCGGCGCGTCTGGCGCCCGCATCGCCGGTGCCGTACAGGGCCCTCGGCCTGCTCCTGGCGCGCCGCGGCGAGAGCGCCGCCGCGCGCGCGGCCCTCGAGCGCGCGCTGGCGCTCGACGCCGACGGCACGGTCATGGACCCCGCCACGCGCCGCGTTCTCGAAGAGCTGCGCGCGCCGGCCCGCTGACCCCTGCGGCCCGCTTCCACGGCTATCCGCCCGCGGCGTGCTCGGCGATCTTCTCCAGCACAGCCTTCGCCAGGGCGTTCTCCGGGTCGTAGCGCAGCGCGCGATGCGCCTGGAATTCCGCCAGGTCGAGGAGGCCGAAGCTCAGGCAGAGGACGGCGATGTACGAGTGGCTCTCGGCGTCGCGCGTGATGTCGAAGACCTGGAACGCGTACCCGGGCATCGCCACGGGGCGGCGCGCCAGCAGCCAGTCGTAGAGGTGGGGGTCGCTGAAGTGCAGCGAGTGCAGGACCATCGCGTTGATCGCGATGCGCTCGCGCGGCGCGTCGTCGGGCATCCGCGACGGGCGCTCCTTGGCGTTGCGCAGGTTCCCCGACCCCGGGGCGTACTGGTAGCGCACGCCGTAGTACCACGGGTCGGAGTTGCCGTTGTAGGCGCAGTAGATCACCGGCAGGTTCTCCGACTCCGTGTAGCGCCGGAGCGCCTTCGCGGCCTGCCCCCAGTCGAGGTTGGAATCGAGCAGGAGGCGATGGCCGTTCTCCGGCCCGCCGGCGAAGGCGTTGAAGTAGGCCAGGTGATACGGCGCGATCGCGACGGCGCTCCAGGCGGCGGAGACCAGCGCGAGGCCGACACCGATGGTTGTCAGCCGGCCGGCGACCGCGCCGCCGGCGTCGCCCCACGGCCGACTCAGAAGGCGCCCCGCGCCGAGGTAGAGAAACGGGTAGATCGGCATCAGGTGCCTGAGGCCGATGTTGACCTTCCAGAGGGCGACGATCACGAGGACGACGAGCACCGGGACGTACAGAATGATCTCGTCGCGCCGCCCGACCCTCCGGCCGAGGGCGAGCGCCGCCATCGACGCCACGACCAGCATGATGATCCCCGGCGGCGTCTTGAGGACCCAGGCGACCGGGAAGTAGTACCACCAGCCGGTCTCCGACACCATCCCGAGCAGGTAGGCGCGATGCCCGATGGCGGAGTGGTGCATCGTTCGTGAGAGCCCGGTGAGCCACCAGCCGAGCCCGCCGACCCGGTAGGAGAGGGCGACGACGGCGAAGGCGATCGCCGCGGCGGCCAGACCGGCCCCCGCCAGGACCGCGAAGCGGCGCAGCGGCCCGGCGGCGCCCCGCCCGGCGGCATTCCCTTCCTTGCGAAGCTTCGCGCCATCCCCGCCGGTGCGCGCCAGGATCCGTTCCGGTGTGGGGACACCGGCGGCGACGAGGGCCACGGCGACCGCCGCGAGGATGACCGGCAGCCACACGGCGGTGTATTTCGACGCGAAGGCGCCGCCGATCGCGAGACCGAGCAGGACGAGCCGCCACGGCGAGGGACGGTCGATCCACCACCAGAGCGCCGCCACCGACAGGAAGATGAAGAAGGTGATCCCGAGATCGGTGGTCACCAGGCTCGAGTGCGCGACGACGTTCGGGTCGAGCACCCACAGCGCGAGCGCCAGCAGGGCGCCGGGCGCGCCGAAGAGCCGCAGCCCCCAGCGGTAGATCACCCATCCCAGGACGAGCGACAGGAGAAGGACCGGCAGCCGCCCGAGGAGGAGAATCGTGTCGTTCGGCGCCCGGTTCTCATGCACGAAGATGCGGCCGATGTTCCACTCCTCGGCCTGCTCCCACAGCGCCCCGCCCGGAGAATCGAGACCGAGGAAGAGGAGCGGCAGCGCCGCCAGCTCCTTGATCAGCGGCGGGTGCTCGGGGTTCAGCCGGAAGTCGCCGGCGGTCAGGTAGGAATAGCCGGCGGCGAGATGCGCCCCTTCGTCGCTCGTCTGCGACGACTCGGTGATGAACACAAGTCCCTGGACGAGGAGCAGGGAGAGGAGCGCGGCGGCGAGAAGACCGGCCCGGCGCTCGAGGAACGGCGGGTCCGGGGCTGCGGCCGGCGCCGCCTGACGCCTGTCTCGACCGCGCCCCATGCTCGGATCTCCCGGAATCCCGCCCCGCCCCGGGGCGAGGCGGCGCGACTCTAATGCACGCGCCGGGGAGGGTCAACCAGCGGCGCGCGTGGCGCGCCGGCGCCGGCGGGCCTTGATCTTTGCCGGGGGCGCTCCTACGATCCCCCGCCATGCGTGATCCGAGCGGGCCCGCGCGCGCCGCGGCGGCGGCGTGCGGGCTCTTCATGATCGTGTACGTGCTGCAGGCGTGGCCCGCGCTGCGGCTGAAGAGCCCCACCTTCGACGAGCCGGCGCATGTCGGGGCGGGCCTGTCGTACCTGAGAACAGGCGAGTTCAAGGTCAACCTCCAGCACCCGCCGCTCCTCAAGGAGATCGCCGCCCTGCCGCTCGTGATGACGGCCGTCCCGTTCCCGTTGAGCGCGACGGACTGGCGGGAGGTCACCACCCCGGCCGACCCCTTTCTGCAGTGGCAGCTCGGCAGCGCCGTGATCTTCGACGGCGGCGATCCCGACGGCGTGATGTTCCGCGCCCGCCTGCCGTTCCTCCTCCTGACGCTGCTGCTGATCGTCGCGGTGTTCGCCTGGGGGCGGGCGCTGCTCGGCTCGGGGGCGGCGGCGGTGGCCGCCGGGCTCGTCGCCCTCGATCCGGCGATCGTCGCGCACGGAGCGCTGGTCACGACCGACACCGGCTTCGCCCTCGGCGCGGTGCTGTTCCTGTGGGCGCTGTGGCGCTGGCTGGTGCGGCGCACCCTGACCGGCCTCGTGATCGCCGGGCTGGCGCTCGGGGCGGCGCTCGCCGCCAAGTTCACCGGGGTTCTCCTGCTGCCGCTGACCGTGGGCCTGGTCGTCGCGGCGGCGCGCTGGGTCCCGTCGATCCCGGGGAGGGCATCGAGCCCGGGCGACCCGTATGCCTCTCGAGAGAGGGGGGCGCGGTTCTTCTGGGTCGTCGTCGCCCTGACGATCCTGGCGGTGGTCGCGGCGGTCGTGATCCACGCCTTCTACTTCCTGCCCGGCGACCCGCTCCTGTACGTCAAGGGTGCGATGCTGCTGAACGCCGACCATGATCCGACCTACCGGCCGTACATGGCTGGGAGCTTCAGTCCGCACTTCTGGACCTACTACCTCGTGGCCTGGCTGCTGAAGGAACCGCTGCCGGCACTCATCCTGTTCGCCTGCGGCCTCGTGGCCCTGTTCCGGCGCGACCGCAGCGTGGCCTCGATGGATCGGGCCTTCCTTGTGCTGCCGCCGGTGGCCCTGTTCGCCTTCTACTCCCTCCTGTCGCACAACCTGGGCTTCCGCTACGTCATCCCGGCGCTGCCGTTCATGCACCTCGTCGCCGGGGCCGGCGCCGCCTGGCTGTGGCAGTCGGGTGTGCTCCTGAAGCGTGCCGGCGTGATCGTGCTGGGCGGCTGGCTGGCCCTCAACGCCTGGGGGATCGCGCCCGACCACCTGTCGTTCTTCAACGAGACCGCGTGCCTCTGGATCGACCCGGCGCGCATCGGCCTCGATGCCGGCAGCGCCTGCGGGCCGCGCTGGCTCGACGACAGCAATGTCGACTGGGGACAGGGACTCAGACAACTGAAGGGCTGGCTCGACACCAACGCCCCCGGGCGCCGGATCGGCCTTGGTTACTTCGGCACCGGGCGCCCGTCCGCGTACGGCATCGACTTCGACCGGCTCACCGGGTCGGAGATCGAGCGCGGCCTGCCGCCCGGCCTGCACGCGATCTCGGCGCACCTGCTGGCGCGCTCGCTGGGCGCGCTGACGCTGCAGCACGGCGACGGTCCCGGGAACTGGATCGAGCACACGCCGCCGCGCGCGGTCGTCGGCCACGCCTACTACATCTACGACATCGCGCCGCCGCGCTGAGGTCGCGCCGCCGCGCTGACGGCGCGGCGGCGGGCGTCGTCAGCGCGAGCCGGGCGGCTGCAGCGTGCCGCCGTGCTCGGCGACGAAGGCGCGCGCCGTGGCGGCGTCGCGGAAGGCGATCAGGCTCGGCATGCAGCGATCGAAGCAGGCGTGCAGCGGCGCCCCCTCGCCGGCGGTCACGGGCGCGTGATGGCGCAGGCACGGGGTTTCGTCGCTGCCGTCGACGAGCCAGGCGGCGTCCAGGGGCAGCGTACCGGCGCCGGCATAGTCGGTCACCTGGATGGCGCGCGCCGCGGTGCCCCCGTCCGGCGTGCTGCTGCCGCCCACCGCGCCGCCGTTCTCCGCCAGGTGCAGCGCGCATCGCGGGCAGCAGGCGGCGACCCGCCGGCCGTCCGCGAATTCGACGACGGTGCGCACTTCATCGTGGATCGTGCGCCGGCAGATCTCGCAGAGCTCCGGGCGCCGCGCGCAGCCGGCGAGGGCCAGCGCCGCGGCCAGCGCGACCGCAACCCGGAGCGCACCGGTGACGACGGCAGGGGCGGCCCGGCGGCGGCGATCCATCAGCGCACGTCGGGCGGCGGCGCCGTCACCGCGACGCCGTGGCGGTAGACCATCCGGCCGCCGAGGTCGCCCACCGAGGCCAGAAGCGCCACGCCGGCGAGTCCGCCCGCAAGAAGAAGGATGCGCAGCACGCCGCGCGGCACGACGCCGGTGCGCCGGTCGCGCCAGGCGGCGAAGGCGCGCAGGATCGCCACGATGACGAGGAGCCAGACGGCGCGGTCGGCGAGGCGCTCGTGCTCGTGCAGCACGGCGCGCGCCGCCGGCGCGAGGACGCCGACCGAGTCCTCGGCCGCTTCGCCGACCCGCGCCGCCGCCACCGCCCCGATCGCCGCCAGGGCGTACAGCCACGCTGCCGCGCGATCGGCCCAGGCGGCCCGGGCCCGCACGAGCAGGATGAGGTCGAACAGGACGGCCGCCGGCAGCAGGGCCAGCGGGAAGTGCACCACCGCCGGGTGCAGGTTCGGGAGCCCCGGCAGGAGCCCGTTCAGGAATTCCATCATCGTCGATCCACCAGTGACCGGGCCGCCGAGCGCCCGGGCGGCGTCATGATAGCCGCGCCCGGCCTGCGGGGACCATAGACCCCGCGCCCGGCCGGCAGCCGCGGGACTGTCGATCGATCCGCACGGGGCGCGAGGTCGTGGCGCAGGTTGGGGCGCCCGTTGTGGCGCCCGTTGTTGACTCCACCGCGACGGAGGCGTATCTTCTCTGGCCATGGGTGCCACCGGCCGGACAATGCTCCTCTTCACTCTCGGCGCTCTCCTCGCCACGCTCCTGCCGGGCACCTGCGCCGCGGACTGTGCCTCGTTCATGGAGTGTTGCCGCCGGGCACCGACCCCCGACACTGTCGTCACCTCCTCCACGTGCTGCAAAGCCGAGCAGCCGGAGCTGTCCGGTCCTTCGACGGCGCCTGCCGAGGTCCGGATCAAGACCGCTCGGGAGGTATCCTCCTCCGCCCCGTTCGTCGTCAATGCGCCGGTCTTGATGGCCGGTGCGAGTGTGGCCAGCGCCACTCCCGACCTGTCGACATCGCATCGTGCGCCGGATGTGCCGCTGTACCTCATGAACGCCGCTGTTCTCTGCTGAGAACCTGCCCGCCGCCGAGTTCCACGTCGCTCTGAAATAACTGTCCGTCGCGGCCCCCCGGGCCACTGCTCCGGGCCGCGTTCCCGAGGTGCGCAGTGGGAGGTGTCTCTCTCCATCCGGCTGGCCGTGCGGACGCCCGGCGAAGCGCCCCAGTTCCCGGGCTGCGGGTCGATTCAAGGCGCGATCTCCGAGGTGCAAGAATGAAAACGCTTGTCTCCGTCATCCTGACAATCGTCGCTGCCGCCGGTCTGTGGGCACAGGAGACCGGGGCATACCCCACCGCCGATCTGGCGGCTTTCCTCCGGGAGGCCGAGGCCAACAGTCCGGCCATCCGCGCCGCGGCGGCGCGCCTCTCGGCGGCGCAGAGTGTGCCCTCGCGGGCGTCGGCGCTCCCCGACCCGGAGGTCAGCGTCGCGTATCTCAACGACGGGATCTCCAGCTTCACCCTTGGAGAGAGCGAGTTCTCCACGCTCTCATTCACGTGGTCGCAGGAGGTTCCGTATCCCGGCAAGCGGGGCGACAGGGAGGAGGTCGCGGCACACGAGTCGCAACGGGCATCCAGCGAGCTTGAACGCGTCCGGCTCGAGGTTCTCGCGGCGGTGAAGTCGGCCTACGCGGATCTCTACCGCTTCGACCAGACGACGCTCATATTGTCCGAAACCAAGGCTGTGCTGGAGGCGTTCGCCGAGGCGGCGCGCCGGCGCTATGAGGTCGGCGAGGGGATCCAGGAGAGCGTTCTCAAGGCCCAGACGGAGATTCTCAGACTGGAAGCCGGGCTGGCGCGGGTGGCGCAGGACCGAAGGTCCGCCGAGGTCCGCCTCAATGCGGCCGCCGGGCGCGCGGCCGACACGGCCATAGGCCCGGCGGGCTTCATCCCCGAAGCGGAACTCCCGGCGGATGCCGAGAGGCTGGCCGACAGGGCCGTCGAGATCTCCCCGGCCATCGCCGCCCTTCGGGCGACCGTCCTGCGCTCGGAAGCGGCCGTCCGGCTGGCAAGGCTCGATCTCAAGCCGGACTTTCTCTGGTCGGCGTCGTACCAGAACCGCGATGGCCTTGAACCGATGGTGATGGGGTCGTTCGGGCTCCGCCTGCCGATCTACCGGGAGAGAAAGCAGCGCCAGGCGCTGCTCCAGAGCGAGGCGGACCTCCTGGCCGTCAATCATGATCTGGCTGAAGTGCAGATTCAGGCACGGGCTTCGGTGCGCGAGTTGATCGCGCGCTTCACGCGGGCGGATCGACTTCGGACGCTGTTCGGCCAGGGGGTCATCCCGCAGGCCCGATCCGCCCTCGAGTCCGCGCAGTCCGCCTATGGCGTCGGCCGTCTGGGGTTCCTGGAGCTCCTCAACGATCTCACCGTTCTCCTCGACGCGCGCATCGATCTCGTCGCGCAGGAGGCCGAACGCGTTCAGGCGTTGGCGGCGCTCGAGCCCCTCGTGGTCGAGGATCTGATTCGCGTCCAGGAGGGCCCCGGAGGCCAGGGAGGTCGCCATGCAGACAACGACTAGACGCCGGCTCTTCTGGACCGCATCGGGGCTGGTGCTCGCCATCCTGATCATCGTCGCGGCAATCCGCCAACACGCGACCACCGAGCCGACCACGGGCGCCGCGGCGTCGCCCACGGGGGCGACGAGCCCTGCAGAGACCGGTCCCCTGTATCACTGCCCGATGCACCCGACGATGGTGTCCGACAGGCCGGGGGACTGCAAGATCTGCGGTATGCGCCTGGTCCCTATCGAGGATGAATCAGGGGAGGATGCCGCAACACCGGCGCCGGCGATGCCGACGGGGCTAAAGAAGGTCATCTACCGCTCGACGATGAACCCCGGAGAGATCTCGGACAAACCGGGCAAGGACTCGATGGGAATGGAGATGGAGCCCGTCGAGGTCGAGGAGGACGCGCCGGGCACCACCAGGATCGAAGGGCTCGCGGCCGTGCGCATCAGCAACCGCAAGCAGCAGCTTATCGGTGTGCGGACCGAGGCGGTCAGGAAGGCGCCCCTCGTTCGCACGATCCGGGCCGTCGGCCTCCTGGCGGCGGACGAGAGGAGGCTCCATCACGTCCACACCAAGTCCGAAGGCTGGATCGAAACGCTGTACGTCAATGCCACCGGGGAGAGGGTCCGGAAGGGGCAGCCGCTCCTGACGATCTACAGCCCCGAGCTGCTGGCGACCCAGGAGGAATACCTCCTTGCCCTGAAGACGCGCGAGCGAATGGCCGAGGGCGCGATCGCCGGCGCCGCGGCCCGAACGGATGCCCTGGTGGAGAGCGGCCGCCGCCGTCTCCTGCTCTTCGATTTCACGCCGGCGCAGATCGAGGAGCTGGAGCGCAGCGGACGCCCCTCCCGGACCGTCACGCTGTATTCGCCGATCTCCGGTTATGTGACCCGACGCGGCGTCACGCAGGGGGAGAAAATCGACTCGGGCACCACGCTCCTGGACATCGCGGACCTGTCGCGCGTCTGGGCCCTCGCGTCCGTCTATGAATACGAGCTGCCGTTCGTCCGCGTCGGACAGTCGGCGACAGTTTCCCTGACCTACCTCCCGGGCCGCGCGTACGAGGGTAAGGTGACGCTCGTCTCTCCGGTCGTGGAGGGCGCAACACGGACCGTCCAGGTCCGGGTGGAGCTCGCCAACTCCGACCTGGCCCTCAAGCCCGACATGTACGCCCAGGTGGACCTCCGCGCCGACATGGGGGAGCGGCTCAGCGTGCCGGAGAGCGCCGTCGTTTCCTCGGGCGACCGGAACGTCGTCTTCGTGGCGCAGGGCGACGGCTACTTCGAGCCGCGCGAGGTCCGGCTCGGCCTGCGGCTCCCGGACATGGTCGAGGTCCTCGACGGCCTGGCCGAGGGGGAAACCATCGTGACCTCGGGCGGCTTTCTCATCGATTCCGAGTCGAAGCTGAAGGCCGCGCTCGAAGCGGCGGCGGCGCCGAGGAGCGAGGGGGAGCGCTGATGGTCGACCGCATCATCGAGTTCTCGGCGCACAACAAGTTCATCGTGCTGATCCTGACCGCCGCCGCGGTCGCGATGGCGGTCTACGCCGTGCAAGGCGTCCCCCTGGACGCGATTCCCGACCTGTCCGACACGCAGGTGATCGTCTACTCGCGCTGGGACCGCAGCCCCGACATCATGGAGGACCAGGTCACCTACCCGATCATCACCGCGCTTCTGGGGGCACCTCGGGTAAAGGCGATCCGCGGCTTCAGCGACTTCGGCTTCTCCTACGTCTACATCATCTTCCAGGACGGGACCGACATCTACTGGGCGCGTAGCCGCACGCTCGAGTACCTCAGCAAGATCCTCCCGCGGCTGCCCGAGGGGGTGCGGACGGAGCTCGGTCCCGACGCGACCGGGGTGGGCTGGGTCTACCAGTACGCCCTGGTCGATCGCACCGGGAAGCATGACCTCGCCGAACTGCGCTCGTTCCAGGACTGGTACCTGCGCTACTGGCTGCAGAGCGTCCCCGGTGTGGCCGAGGTGGCCTCGATAGGCGGGTTCCAGAAGCAGTATCAGGTCAACGTCGATCCGAACACCCTGGTGGCCTACAACATCCCGCTGCAGCGGGTCGTCGATGCCATCCGACAGGGGAACGACGATGTCGGGGGGCGGCTCGTGGAGTTCGCCGGCGCCGAGTACATGGTCCGGGGCCGCGGTTACGCCCGGTCGGTTTCGGATATCGAGGCCATCGTCGTGGGTGACAACGGCAGGGGGACGCCGGTCCTCGTGCGCGACGTGGCCCGGGTGGCGCTGGGGCCCGACATCCGTCGCGGCGTCGTCGACCTGGACGGCACCGGAGACACGGTGGGTGGAATCGTCGTCATGCGCTCCGGCGAGAACGCCCTCAACGTCATCGATCGGATCAAGGAGAAAATCGACAGCATCCGGCCGTCCCTTCCGCCGGGCGTCGAGCTGGTGACGACGTACGACCGATCCGGGCTGATCGAACGCTCCATCGACAACCTGAAGGAAGAGCTGCTGCTGGCGATGATCATCGTGAGCCTGGTGATCCTCGTCTTCCTGTGGCACATCCCTTCCGCGATCATCCCGATCGTCACCATCCCGGTCTCGGTCGTGCTGGCCTTCATCCCGATGTACTTCATGGGGGTCACGTCCAACATCATGTCGCTGGCCGGCATCGCCATCTCGATAGGCGTCCTGGTCGACGGGGCCATCGTCGAAGTTGAGAACGCCTACAAGAAGCTGCAGCTCTGGGAGGCCGGAGGACGCGTCGGCGACTATCACCAGGTGCGGCTGAACGCGCTCAAGGAAGTCGGTCCGTCGGTCTTCTTCTCACTGCTCGTCATCGCCGTGGCCTTCATGCCGATCTTCACGCTCGTCGACCAGGAGGGGCGGCTCTTCAAGCCGCTCGCCTACACGAAGAACCTCGCCATGGCCATCGCCGCGGTGCTCGCCATCACGCTCGACCCGGCGATGCGGATGCTCTTCACGCGGATGGACCCGATGCGCTTCCGCCCCCGCTGGCTGGCCTGGCTGACGCACAAGGTGGTGGTCGGCACCTACTACCCGGAGGAGAGACATCCGATCAGCCGCGTCCTGTTCGCCGTCTACGAGCCCGCCTGCAACCTCGTGCTCAGGTTTCCCAGGACGACGATTGCCCTCGCTCTGGCGCTCGTCCTGACCACCATCCCGGCGTATCTCAGTCTGGGCTCCGAGTTCTTCCCGCCGCTCGACGAGGGGGATCTGCTCTACATGCCCACGACCCTTCCGGGCCTGTCGGTGACCGAGGCCGGCCGGCTTCTTCAGACGATGGACAAGCTGATTGCCGAGGTTCCCGAAGTCGTCAGGGTCTTCGGCAAAGCCGGCCGCGCGGAGACCTCGACGGACCCCGCCCCCTTCTCCATGATGGAGACGACCATCCTTCTCAAACCCCGCTCCGAGTGGCGCCGGGTCCCGCGCTTCTATTCCGACTGGCCCGAGTTCGTGCAGGCGCCGCTCCGGCACATCCGGGACGACCGCATCAGCCGGGAGGACCTCGTCGCGGAGCTCGACCGGAAACTCCGTTTCCCGGGCGTCACCAACGCCTGGACGATGCCCATCAAGAACCGGATCGACATGCTGACCACGGGCATCCGCACCCCCGTCGGGATCAAGATCTACGGGGCGGACCTGACCGTCATCGAGAAGATCGGCACGCAGATGGAGGCGGTGCTGAAGGACGTCCGGGGCACGCGGAGCATCTACGCGGAGCGCACCGCGGGCGGGTACTTCCTCGACTTCGTCCTGAAGCGCGAGGAGCTGGCGCGCTACGGGCTGAGCATCCAGGAGGCCCAGATGGTCATCCAGTCCGCGATCGGCGGGGAGGCCGTCACCACGACCGTCGAGGGCCGCGAGCGTTACACGGTCAACGTCCGCTACGCCCGCGAGATGCGCGACAGTCTGGATCGCCTCCAGCGGGTCCTCGTGCCCACGATGTCCGGGGCGCAGATCCCCCTCGCCCAGCTCGCGGACATCCGGCTGACCACCGGCCCGGCGATGATCCGCGACGAGAACGCCATGCTCGCCGGCTACGTCTACGTGGACCTGGCCGGCCGCGATGTCGGCGGCTACGTCGAAGAGGCGAAGCAGGTTGTCGCCCGGCGGGTCACGATCCCCACCGGATACGCCGTCCAGTGGAGCGGTCAGTACGAGAACATGATGCGCGTGAGGGAACGGCTGAAGGTCGTCGTGCCGATCACGATCTTGCTGATCTTCGTCCTCCTCTACATGAACACGAAGTCGGCGGTGAAGGCGACCATCGTCATGCTCGCCGTGCCCTTCTCCGTCATCGGGGCCGTATGGCTGCTCTACGCGCTCGGCTACAACATTTCGATCGCCGTCTGGGTCGGGATGATCGCCCTCATGGGGCTCGACGCGGAGACCGGCGTCTTCATGCTGCTCTTCCTGGACCTGGCCTACTTCGACGCCGTGCGGGCCGGCAGGATGCGCACCCTCCAGGACCTGCGCGAGGCCATCATCCACGGCGCCGTCAAGCGCATCCGCCCGAAGATGATGACGGTCACCGCCGCGTTCGCGGGCCTGATGCCGATCATGTGGTCGCTCGGGACGGGGGCCGACATGATGAAGCGGGTCGTCGCGCCGATGATCGGCGGCCTGTTCACCAGTTTCATCCTCGAGCTCCTGGTCTATCCCCCCATCTACCAGATCTGGAAGTGGAACTTCGAGACGAAGCGCGGCACGGTGGCGCCGGCCGATATCCCGATCCCCATGTTGAAGGCGCACTGATGAGCGAGGATGCTCGAACCGCGCCGGGATCGCGGCGCCTGAGGGGTCCCCATGCTTGATTCGATTCTCGCCGGGACCAGCCTCCCCAACCTGCATCCGGCGGTCGTGCATTCCCCGATCGCGCTTCTGTCGCTGGCGGTCGGCCTCGACGTCCTGGCACTCCTCGTCAGGCGGCCAGCCTGGCTCGACAGGGCGATTGTGGGGCTCTTTCTTCTGGGGGCGCTCGCGGCCGGCGCCGCGTTCCTGACCGGCCGGGCGGCCGAGGATGGGTTGACGGATCGCCCGCCTGCCATCGAGCCGTTCATCGCGCGCCACGCCGATGCCGCCCGCTGGACCGCCATCACGTTCGGTGTCCTGGCCGTGCTTCGGGCGGCGCTCGCCTGGCGCCGCCGTCACGAGGCGTTGCACCGGCCCGGGGCGCTGTGGATCGCCTCGATCGTCGGATCGACCGGCGGCCTGGCGCTTCTGGTGACGACCGCCGATCGGGGCGGCGCCCTCGTGTTCCGCCACGGCGTCGCGGTGACGCGGCCAGCCTCTTTCGCCCCGACCGCCGCCCGGCGGGAGGAGGCCCGGCCCGCGGACGGCGCACAGTGGGGATTCTCCATTCAGCCGGACGGGTCGCTCCGCTGGCGTCCCTCCGCGGCGGACCCGGCGGGGCTGCCCGGGATCCTGCGCCCGGTCGACGAGGCGTCCGGGCGGGCCGTGCGGCCAGCGCCGCACCCCCCTGGAGGCGGTCTGGCTCTGGAAGTCACAGGCATGGCCCTGATGGCCTTCCCGGATTCCTTCGCCGACGGGCGTCTGGAATTGCGGGTCGACGCGACCGCTTTCCGCGGCACCTTCGGCCTGGCACATCACCTCCGCGGGCCGGACCGTGCAGGCCTGTTCCATGTTTCCACGGACGGGAGAGCCCGGCTCGAAGAGGTGGAGCGATCGGGTCGGCGCACACTCGACTCGGGTGCGTACGAGCCGGCGCCCGGACCGCTGGAGTTGGCCTTCAACGCCAGTGGCTCGCACTTCAAGGGGATGGTGAACGGGGCGGTCGTCTGTCATGGCCACCTCGATTCCGGTGGCCCGGGCAGCGTCGGCCTCTTCATGAACGGCCGGGGGACCATCACGCTCATGGAGATCCGGGTGGTGCCGGCCGCCGGCGCTCCGGAACGCCGGCACTGAATCGGCGCGACCTGCCCGACCCGCGCCGGCCGGGCCGGTTCTCCCCCTGCCCGAGCGATTCGTCCGCGGGCCCCGCGGTCCGGCGCTGCCTCGACCCTGCCGGGGGGGCTTGTCCGGCGCGGGGTCCGGACCCATAGCGCCGGGGCGCCCTGTTCTGGTATGGTGTGCGCCTCCCGGGGCAGGAGTGGACCGGAAGCCCGGGGGCACGTTGAGGCTCTGTCCCACGCGGGACCGGTGTCACGGACCACCGGTGTGACTGGCGAAAAGCCAAGGAGGCGAAGTCCAACCATGAAACGTACCGCTCTACTGACCCTGGCTGCTGTGGCGATGCTCCTGGCCGTCGGCTGTGCCAAGCCGCCGCAGGACGAAATCAGCGCGACTCAGGCCGAGATGGACCGGGCTCGCCAGGCTCAGGCCGAAACCTGGGCGGCCAGCGAGTTCCAGGGCGCCAACGAGGCGCTGAACGCCGCGCAGGCGGAGATCAGCACCCAGAACGAGAAGTGGCTCAAGAACTACGACAAGGCGAAGGAGCTCCTGGCGACAGCCAAGGCGGACGCGGCGAAGGCCGCCGAGGCGGCCGTGGCGAACAAGGAGCAGGCGAAGAACGACGCCGACGCCGCCGTGACCGCGGCCGACACCGCCCTTGCGACCGCCGAGGCGGCCCTCAAGGTCGCGCCGGTCACCAAGGACTCCAAGGCCGATCTCGAGCTGTTCAAGACCGACCTCGCGACGCTCCGCTCGACGCTCGACGCGGCGCGCGCCAGCTTCGGCTCCGAGGACTACAAGAAGGCCCTCGAGAGCGCCAACTCGGTGAAGGACCAGGCGACGACGATCGCCACCCAGCTCGAGGAGGCGAAGGCGAAGCGGGGCGGCAAGCGCTGAACTCGCATTACCTGAGGGGCCCGGCCGATGGCGGCCGGGCCCCTGTTTTTTTCCCTCCTGCGCCCTATCCTGAGAACGTGCCGTCCGCGCTACCCGAAAAGAAGACGACTTCGCACCCCCGGCCGCGGCCCTACCTCGTCGCCGCCGGGCTCGCGGCGGCCGTGCTGAGCGGCTGCGAACAGCCGCCGCTCGTCCAGATCGAGGCGGCCAGGAGGGCGATGGAGCGCGCCGCCCGCGCCGGCGGCGTGGTCCGCGCCCCGGCCGTCTGCACCGCCGCCCAGGCCGCCCTGACGCTGGCCGAGGCGGAGATCCGGGTGCAGATGAAGCGGTCCTCCTGGTCGCGGGACTACGAGGAGGCGGCGGTCCTCGCGACCAAGGCGCTCGAGGCCGGTCAGAGCTGCGCGAGGCACGCCCAGGCGGCCCTCGACTACCGGCGCGGACGGGCCGAATCGGCCCTCGACGACCTGCAGGGCGCCATCGCGCGCACCACCGCGCTGGCGCGCCACGTCCCCGACGGCGAGGGAATCAAGAGCCGCATCCTGCGCGCCGCGATCAGCCTGGGCGAAGGGGGGACGAGCTTCGGCCACGGCCAGTACGAGCGCGCCGAGGAGGCCGCCGCGCGCGGGCGGGAAGAGGTCGCCACCGCGGTCGGCGAGATCAACGAGTTCATCGACGGCTACCGCGCCGACCCGCGCCGCCGGGTCTGGGGACGCTGGATCACCGAGACCGTGAAGGCCTCGCGCGCCGGCGGAGAGGCGGTCATCATCGTCGACAAGCTGCGGCGGCAGCTGCTGGTCGTGCGCGGCGGGGAGGGAGGCGGGGATTACGAGGAGATCGCCACCTACATGGTCGACCTCGGCCTCGGCGGGATGGAGTCGAAAACCCGCGCCGGCGACGCTTTCACGCCCGAGGGCCGCTACAAGATCACCGAGGTGCGCGGCCCCGGGCAGACACGCTACTACCGCGCCCTGATGCTCGATTACCCGAATCCGGATGACAAGGCGCGCTTCAGGGCGCTGCAGAAGGCGGGCCGGGTGCCGAGGAACGGCCGCATCGGCAGCAACATCGAGATCCATGGCGAGGGCGGCCGCGACCAGGACTGGACCCAGGGGTGCGTGGCGCTGTCGAACGCCGACATGGATGCGATCGTCGGGCTGGTCGAGGTGGGAACGCCGGTGACGATCGTCGGCATGATCCCGGACGGGGTGCTCGAGTGAGGGCCCGTCCCGTCGTGATCGCCGCGATCGCCGCGGCGCTGGCGGCGGGGGCGATCGGCGCCTTCATCGCGACGCGCGCCCCGCGGCCGCCGGCCACCGATCGCGCGCCCCTCGACGCCGCCGGCGAGAAGGACCTGAAAGCGCTGCGCGGCCGCGGCGACGCGCTCGAGAAGCGCCTCGCCGCCCTCGCCCCGAGGCCCTCGACGACCTACCTCGTCATCGACACCGGGCGCAATCTCCTGTTCATGCACGAGAACGGCAGGGAGACGCTGCGCGCGGTCTGCTCGACCGGCAGCGGCCGGGCCCTCGTCGATCCGGCGCGCAACAGACGCTGGGTCTTCGACACGCCGCGCGGCGAGTTCTTCATCCGCGCCAAGCATCCGAACCCGGTCTGGATCAAGCCCGACTGGGCGTTCCTCGAGATTGGCGAGCCGATCCCGCGCCGGCTGGCGGAGCGCCTGGCGCCGGCCGAGCTGGGCGCCTATGCCATGGACCTCGGTGACGGCTACCTCATCCACGGCACGCTGTACCAGCGGGCCCTCGGGATGAGCATCACCCACGGCTGCGTCCGTCTCGGCGACCGCGATCTCGAGAGCGTGTACGGGAAGGTCCGCATCGGGACACCGGTCTACATCTTCTAGGGGCGATGGTGAGTCTGGAACGCGCGTTGGGGAGGGGACGGGGCGGCGCACGGCCGGTCGCGGCAGTGCGGCCCGTGGCGCTGCCGCGAGCCGCGGCGGCTCTGGTCGCGGTGGCGCTGGCCGCCGGCGCCGGCGCGCTGCTGCACGCCGACGGCGCGGCGCGGCCGACCCGCGCCGACCTCGCGGCCGCGCGGCGCCGCGCGGCCCGCCTCGAGAGCGAGTACGCGCTGGCCGCAACCCGCCGTCCGTACATCGTCCTCGATCTGGCTTCCGGGGTCGTGCGGTACCGGCTGATGGGCATGACGATGCGCGAGATCCCGGTCGGCCCGGTCGACGTCGCCGGGTTGGTCGCGGATGACGGAGCCGCCGCCGGGAGCCCGGCGCGGCTCGCCGGCATCTTCACCATGACCGAAAAGGAGGGCGACCCGCGGCTGAACCCGCTGTCGCCCGAACAGGTCGAAGCGGGCGCCGACGACGAGAACGTCGCCGCCGTCTTCGCGCCGGAGCCGCCGAAGACCTACAGGCTGACTTTCCGCCAGCCGGTCGCGGTCGTGGTCGCGGCCGAGGAGCCGCGCACGGGAGTGAAGGGGATCGGGACGTGGCTTCGCCACACGGCGGGGCGCCTCTTCGGGCGGCGCGACAAGGGCGCGGCGGCCCTGCGTGTCGCCCTGCGCCTCGAGCCGGCGATCGCGTCCGAGTTCTGGCGATCGGTCGTACCGGACCAGCGCTGGCTGCTCGTGCCGCCCGACGGTCTGGCGCTGCCGCAGGCCGGCCAGGAGCCGCCGCCCAAGGCGAAGGGGCCGCGCGCCGCGCCCGCCGCGCCGGCCAGGAAGCCGAAGTCACCCGAGCCCGCGGAGGGCGTCCCGTTCCGCATTCCGCCGCCGATCGAACCGCCGGGCGCGAACGGCGGCGGCGAGGCGGGCGACCCGCCGCCGGCGCCGGGCACCGCGCCCGATCCACCGCCGCCGTCGCCACCGCCGCCGGCACAGCCGGCCGATGGAGGAGTCGCGCCGCCGGCGCGTCCGCCGGGCCGCCCGCCCGGGCCGACCGGCGCTCGGGGCGTCCCCGGAGGCGCCTGACCATGCCGGAGACTCGCGACGGAGGAACACCGCTCATGGAAGCGCTCCTGTCCGTCATGGACCGCAAGGACCACTGGGCCTGGCGGCACTTCAGCGAGGGGAGGGCCGATCGCCGCCAGCTCCTGGTGCACTACCGGCAGGAGTACGAGGTCTACGTGCGCGACTTCCCGATCCTCCTGAGCCGGGTCCATGCGCGCTGCCCGCACGCCGAGGTGCGCCGCGACCTCGCCGAGAACCTCTACGAGGAGGAGACCGGCGGCCTGAGCCGCGGGCAGCCGCATCCCGAGCTGTTCCTGACGATGATGGAGGGGCTCGGCTTCGCGCGCGCCGACTTCAAGCGCATCGACCTGATCCCCGAGGCGGCGGCCTACCGCGCGTTCATCGACCAGGTGACCACGCGCCGGCCGTGGATCGAGGGGGCGGCGGTGGTCACCCTGTTCATCGAGGGGAGCCGCGAGGAGCGCCGGCATCTGGCGGCGGAGGGGCAGCCCGGGGGCGACGTGGAGGGCGAGCTGCGCGGACATTTCCTCGTGCGCCACTACGGCGTCGACCCGCGCTACCTCGACCTGAAGCGCGCCCACCACGCGGTCGAGACCGGCCACCGCGCCATGGCCTGGCGGATGGTCCTCGGCCATGTCCGCCCCGGAGCCGGTGGCGATCGACTGGCCCGGCTGCTCGAGCGGACCCTGGCTCTGTGGCTGCTCTACCGGGACGGCGTCGCGCGTGCCTGTAGTATAAACTCATGATTATAAATCAGATGTCATCATTATCAATATTTACTATTGACTTTGTCGCGCGTACCCGCTAGGCTTCGCGACGCATGAGAAAGCCACCGCGAAGCGCTGTGCGCCGGCCGTTCGCCTCCCTGGCGGTCCTCGACGGCGCCCTGAGAGCGCGCGGCGCCCGACCCACCAGACAGCGCCGGGCGATCTTCTCGGCGCTCTCGGAACGTCTCGATCATCCGACCGCCGAGGCGCTGTATCGCGGCGTCCGGCGCCGCGTACCCGGCCTGTCGCTCGCCACCGTCTACACGACGCTCGAGGTGCTCGTCGAGGCCGGGCTGGCCGGGAGGTTCATCGGCGCGGACGGGGTCGCGCACTACGACGCCCGCACCGACGCCCACGACCACCGCCGTTGTCTCGGCTGCGGCCGCATCGACGACCTCGATCGACACGGCCAGAACGAGAGGATTCCCATGCAGCCGTCGGCGGATTTCCAGCCGATGGGCTATCGCATCGAAGTCACCGGTTACTGCGCCGGCTGCCTCGAGGCCGCCGGCGCGCGACGTGAACCCGGGCCCACCGGGCCCGATCCCATCCACCAAGGAGAGACACGATGAGCCACACCGAAGCGACAATGTCCGTCGCCAGGGTCGGGGGCCCCGCGCCCGACTTCACCATGCCGTCCACCCGCAACCTCGAGAAGCTCGACCAGCCGGTCTCGCTGTCGGACTACAAGGGCAAGTGGCTGGTGATGTTCTTCTACCCGCTCGACTTCACCTTCGTCTGCCCGACCGAGATCATCGCCTTCTCCGACGCGACCGATCAGTTCCGCGCCGTCGGCGCCGAGGTGCTCGGCGTCAGCATCGACTCGCAGTACGTCCACCGCGCCTGGATCAAGACGCCGCGCAACCAGGGCGGTCTGGGCGAGCTCAACTACCCGCTGGCGGCCGACCTCACCAAGGACGTGGCGCGCAAGTACGGCGTCCTGATCGAGGAGAAGGGGATCGCGCTGCGCGGCCTGTTCATCATCGATCCGAAGGGCGTGCTGCAGTACTCGGTCATCCACAACCTCGGCGTCGGCCGCAGCGTCGACGAGACGCTCCGCGTCCTGCAGGCGTTCCAGACCGGCGGGCTCTGCCCGGCCAACTGGAAGCCCGGCTCGCAGACGCTGAAGGTTTAAGAGACGCCGCCCATCGGTGGAGTTGCGCAGACGGGGATGTTGGGCTGACAGGAGAGCGGCCCGGCCCTGCGGCCGGGCCACCCGACCGGTCGCGTTGCCGTCGAAGCCGCCCTGGCCGCTCTTGAGTGCGAAGCCAGAAAATTGCATGGCCCCGGCGCATGCTTTGGTCGTATATTCTTGACACCATGTACGAACTGAAAGTGGACTTCTCGGAACTGGCAAAACACTACGCGGGGCGTTGGGTGGCTCTGAATCCCGATACCTATGACGTGGTGAGCTTCGGGGATGATGCCGAGAAAGTCCTGGCCGAGGCTAACGAGAAGGGCCTGGATGAGCCGCTGATCACTTTTGTCGTGGAAAACTACGCGGCGTTCATCCCTTGCCTGTATACGTAGATTTTCACTCCCGATATATCAAGGCAACTCTGGACCCACCTACGGCTCCACCCATGCCAGTCGTGGAGCTGGTCCTGGTCCACCAGAAAAGACACTTCGCAGCTTTCGGGCTCCTCGATAGTGGTTCCGCTTTTACTCTGGTCAGCCCGACGTATGCCGACCTGCTGAGAATCGAGTACAAAAATGCTCCCCAGACCACAGTAATCGGACTCGGCATGTTAGCGAACACCCAAATGCGGCCACGGCCGAACAGTTGAAAACCGGCCACTGCGGGTAGGGGGCTTTCGGGCATGCTCCGTCGGTTCATCGACGGAGGATGCGAGTGGCCAACTACCTGAAGAT